>Ga0209310_1000183_pt1 | contig 90920 bp, 75 predicted proteins | sample AD_UKC030_MetaG_FD_184415 | JGI IMG/M metagenome (GOLD analysis project Ga0209310, IMG submission 184415) | Active sludge microbial communities of municipal wastewater-treating anaerobic digesters from USA - AD_UKC030_MetaG (SPAdes) (version 2) | ecosystem: Engineered > Bioreactor > Anaerobic >... | reverse complement strand
TGGGTCGCCAAGCTTGGTAGCGGTGCCATGGGCTTCTACGTAGGTGATGGTTTCGGGGGGTGTTTGGGCAAAATGAATAGCATCGGCGATTACGCTGGCCTGGCCGTCAACACTAGGAGCGCTGTAGCTAGCTTTATTAGAACCATCATTATTAATCGCTGAACCTTTGATGACCGCTAGAATATTGTCTCCGTCGGCGAGAGCGTCAGAAAGGCGTTTGAGCACGACGACGCCCAGGCCGTCCGAGAATACCGTACCGCTAGCTTGAGCATCAAAAGTTTGATTATGGCCGTTTGATGAAAAAACCGAACCTTCATTATAAAAATAGCCTCTTTTTTCAAAAGAAGAGATGCTCACTCCGCCAGCTAAAGCTAAGTCGCATTCGCCTCCTAGCAATGAACGACTAGCTAAATGAATCGCCGCAAGAGAGGAAGAACAAGCAGCACCGATATTCAAAGCCGGCCCGTTTAGATTTAATTTATAGGCAATTTTAGTAGCAAAAAAATCTTTATCTATTAATTGCCAATAATCATGGTCATTAATTGAATTAATTTTTATTACTTTTTTTACTTTATCAAGCCAATAGTTATTATTCCCTGCTCCGACAAAAATCCCGATCGATTCTTTATGCTTTTGTGGGTTGTAGCATGAATTTTCAAGCGCTGTCCAAGCACACTCCATTAATAAACGAAGTTGAGGATCGGATATTCTTGCTTCTTCAAATGAATATCCAAAAAACCTAGCATCAAAATATTCTATGTTATTAATTATTCCTCTGGCAGGAATAAATTTTCCGACAATACTCGGGAATAAATCTTTTCTATCTTCTCTGCTTGTTTCTCCGGAAAAATAATGGATTAATTCTTTACTCTTCTTTAAGTTATTCCAATATGAACCTGAGTTTTCTGAACCAGGAAAGACAGAAGACAAACCAATAATGGCTATATCAAATTGGTTGCTATTATATTTCATGCCTTTTGTTTAACATTTCAATCATCATACCTTTTCCTAGGCTAATTTTATTTTTTCTCGTGTCGTATAATTTTTTATTTTGATAAAATAAAAAATTCACCAAGCTCAGTATCGTATTAAATTCAAACAATTTAATCGGGCTAATTATTATTTTCAATATTCCCTTTATTTTAGCGTTAACCATTAATAATTTTAACGAGTTCCCCCCTAGCTCAAAAAAGCTATCATTAATGCCGATCTTTTTAATACCCAGCACTTCTTGCCAAATAGCGACTAATTTTTTTTCTAAATCAGTAATTGGAGGTTGATATTTGTTTTTTTTAGCCAACTGATTTTTGTCTAGTTCGGGCAAAACCGATCTATCCAACTTACCATTAGCATTTAAAGGGAACTTGGGCAACTCAACAAAAAAACTAGGAATCATGTAATCCGGCAGAATATTTTTAAGATAACCTCTTATTTCTTCTGCGGCAACCTTAGTTTTGGCTGTATAATAAGCAACCAGATAATACCCATTAATAGCTTGGCTCGCCTTATTTTTTTCTTCTTTAGCCACAACCACAGCTTGTTCAATTTGAGGTAATTTATTTAGATTAGCCTCTATCTCACCTAGCTCAACTCGGTTGCCTCTGATTTTAATTTGGTAATCTATTCTCGAGATATAATCTATATTGCCATCCGGATTAATTTTAACCATATCCCCTGTTTTATAGATTCTTTGCCCTTTGATAAACGGATGAGGCAAAAACACTTTTTTTGTCATTTCTGGCTGGTTAAGATAACCTCTGGCCAGACCATCACCAGAAACATAGAGTTCGCCTGGCAAACCCGGCGGCACTAATTGTTTTCCCTGGTCAAGAACATAGATTTGTGTATTGGCCAAGGGCTTGCCAATTGAGACGATTCTTTCTTTGCTTTCCTTTGCCTTATAAAATGTCGACCAAATAGTGGCTTCGGTCGGACCGTAAAGATTATATATTGACGCTTTTGTTAATTTTTTTATCCTAAAAAACAAATCCAGGTAAAAGGCTTCCCCGGTAATTAATACTTTATCGAGGTGCTTGAAGGGATTTACTTTGCTGTCAATAGAATGCCCAACCATTAACTCGGCCATGGACGGAGTAAATTGAACTATGTTTATCCTCTTTTTTGTTATTAATCTGCCTAGCAATACCGGCTGGCGTATATCTTCTTCGCTTGCCAAGACCAAAGACATGCCCCTAACTAAAGGAAAAAGAAGTTCAAAAATCGAGATGTCGAAATTAATATTCGCTAAAGCCAGTATTCTATCGCTTTGGTGAAACTTAATTTTTTTATTTATGGCGTAGCAGATGTTTGTAACCTCTTGGTGTTCCACCATCACACCTTTAGGGTTTCCCGTTGATCCAGAAGTATAAATAACGTAGATCAAATTATTCGGCTTGATTTTTGTTTGCTGGTTGGCCGATTTATTATTGTCAATTTTAGTCCAATCAGAATCAAGCCTAAAAATATTCCCTTTAAACCATTTCAATTTTTCTTCAGCTATTTTTTCCTGTGTCAATATAAGCGGAGACTTAGCATCGCGAATCATGTATTTTATCCTTTTGAGCGGATAATTTTGGTTAATTGGCACATAGGCAGCTCCTGATTTGATGGCTGCCAAAATTGCCACAACCATGTCTATAGAGCGATCCGTAATGATGGCGATTTTATCTTCTGTTTTTATTTTATATCTGGTTATCAAAAAATCAGCCAGCTGGTTAGCCTTTTGGTTCAATTCCCGATAGGTTATCTCTTGTTCTCCAGATATTACAGCTACGCTATCTGGCGTTCTTTTGGCTTGTTCTTCAAATAATTGATGAACGGTCTTTTCTTTGGGGTAAACAGCTTTCGTGTTGTTATAATTATAAATTAGCTGTTTTTTTTCTTTTTTGGTTAGTAGCTCTAACCTTGCGATTTCTGTTTCTGATTCAGCTAAAACATTTTCCAATAATGTCCGATACAATTTGAGAAACAGCCTGGCAGTACGGGAATGATAAAGATCTGTATTGTAATTAAATCTAAAAACTAATTTACCTGGCTGCTCAATAGCTATAAATCTGGCATCGAATTGGGTTGTTTTATAATCATACATCTGATAGCTAGACAATAATTTGTTGCTTGCCTGTTGTTCAGCCTTATTGCCCTGCTCGTAGTCGAGCATATGAAATATAATGTTTACTATGGGCAATCGGGATAAATCTCTAGGCGGATTTAGCTTTTCAATCAATCGGTCAAAAGAATAGTCTTTGTTGGCAAAGCCATCAAGAATATTTTGCTTGGTATACTTGAGCAAATTCGCAAAATTATCTGTATTAGTTATTTTGGTCCTAATAGCCAACGTATTCAATAATGGGCCAACAACATTCTCCAATTCCGGATATTCTCGGTTAGCCGCTATGACTCCAACTATCAGATCCTCCTGGCCGGTTAATTTATAGAGAAACGCGTTAAAGGCGGCAAATAGCAACATAAATAAAGTTACATTATTTTTGTTGGCTAATTGCTTTAACTTCCTAGTCATATTATGATCCAAAACTATTTCTTCAATGCTGCCATTATATGTTTGGACAGCCGGCCTAGGATTATCTAAGGGCAACTCTGAAATTGGCAGCTCGCCTGCTAATTTTTTTAACCAATATTTTTCTTGTTTTTTTAGCTCTTTGGTATTTTCCCTGGCTCTTTCCCATTCAGAGTAGTCTTTATATTGGATAGCCAATGCAGGCAAATCGGCTTGCTTGCCTGTCAGCCCGGATTTATATAATTGATTAAGCTCAGAAAAAAGAGCGTTAATTGACCAATTATCGATGATGATATGGTGCATAGCTAGAATCAATATATTTTCATCGGCATCCGTTTTGATCAAAGTAAATCTTATTAATTGGTCTTTTTCCAGCTTAAACGGTTTGCCGGCTTCTTGTTTTATAATAGATTGAATTACCTCGTTTTTTTTCTTTTGCTTTGATTTGTTTCTGCTGTTTTTTAAATCGATAATCACCAAGTTATTTTTTTTATTTTGGTGAATTATTTGAACCAGTCGGCCATTTATTTCATCAAAATTAGTCCTTAGGGCTTCGTGCCTGTTAATTACCGCCTGGATGGATTGCCTGAGAACGGGAACATTTAATTTTTTAGTTAATTTTAAAACCCTTAATACGTTGTAAAAGGCAGAGTTTGGCTCTAAATTATACAATACCCACATTCTTTTTTGGGCATGGGATAGAGCATAGAATGGCTTTGGTTTAGCGGGCATTATCGAAATGGGTCCATTAATCTTCCTAGATTTTCTGACTACTTTGGCCAATTTTTTAAGAGCAGGATTCTTTAAGATGGCGTCTATGGAAATATCAATTTTTAGCCGATGTTTAATTTGGCTTATTATCTGCATGGCATCAATAGAGCTGCCGCCTAATGAAAAAAAATCGCTATTAGCATCTACGGCTTTATTTTTGAAAATTTCTTGCCATATCTCGATAATTTTATATAAAACCGTTCCTTTGTTGCCCGAATAGCTACGGGTTTCTTTTTTATTTAAATTCAATTCTATTTTTTTAATCTTGCGCTCAATGAAAGTTTTAATTTTTTGCTTATCAATTTTTTTGGTCGAAGTTAATGGCAATTTTTTCATGGCAAAAATCCATTTGGGCCTGCAGTAGAGATTAATAGGCGGAATCATTCTATCAATATATTCTTTTACGCGCTTTAAAGGTTCCTCAGTTTCAAAAATTATTGCAACATCGCTCCATCCGTCATCCCTGTTTATACCAAGAACAAAAGACCGATATTTATTATAATGTTTCTCATAGTCATGACAGGATATTTGATAACCGTTCACTTTTAAAATGTCGTCCTTTCGGCCAACCACAAACAAATCACCGTCTTTATCTTTATAACCTAAATCACCGGTAAAATAAGGGGTGGGGCAAGAAATGGATATATCTAGCCCTCTCAAGACTATCTCTCCGATCTTGCCGCTACCGCATTCTTTGCCAGATCCATCTAATATAGCTACTTGATTGCCCGGCTCTGGCTTACCGACAGACTCGGGTTTTTTTAAACCGATCGGATCATTGCATATTACTCCGAATGCTTCTGTGGAACCGTATAGATTTATTATTTTCTTTACTCTTTTAGACAATCTCACCACTAGGTCTTTGCTGATAATTGCGCTACCGATATGGGCCACGATATTCGTTCTTAGGTTAGATTTTTCAAGATACGATAACAGACCGGTCCATTGATAAGGATTGCCAACCAAAAAATCTATCTGCTTATTGATAATTTTTTTGATGAGCCCATTATATCCTTGGTTGGTCGCATAATATTCGAATGACGCCCCCGAAAAACCAGCCACCAAAAAATTTAACACTCCCCATTTCATGCTAAGAGGTATCATGCTGGCAAGCCTTGTTTTCTTATCTACTCCCAACATTTTCATCCTGTTTTTTACGTGCCTAATCATCATCTCTTTTGTCCAAATTATCGGCCTTGGTTTACCGGTAGAACCGCTTGTAAAAAAAACCGCAAAAGCGTCTTTTAAGGTCGCAGCGGGAAAATTCTGGCAAGTAGTTTTTATATATTGGCTGCCTTCTTTAGTCGCGTTTGAATCAATAACGACAAAAGGTAATCCTTGCTTGGCTGCCGATAATATATTAATCAGAAGGCCTTCATAATTATTATCGTTGTTGTCATAATAAAAAAGCAGCAAATTATTCCTCAAATAAAGACTCTTATCCAGCTTTATTTTATCTGCTATTTTTCTCCATTTATTATCTTTATATAAATCGTATATGCTATTCATGCTAATTTTATCTAAATCTAAAACTTATTCTTATGGCTAAAGTCCTTTCTATATTTTGTAATCCAGGCCAGAGAATATAGCCATTATACTATAATATTACATATATCATACTACGACCATTTTGGGCTAAGGTCTAGAGATTTTTGCTCGATAAATATCGCCTAATTATGTAAAAGATTCCCGAACAAATACCTAAAAAAATAAATTACTTGTTTTTCTATTGTAATAAAAAAGCCCCGCTAGTTTAAACGGGGCTTCAAATAATTTATTCTTCAATTGTTTTCCAGACTTGCTCAACCTTATCCTGGAAATTGCTTTTAAATCTTGTCTCCTGTCTTCGCGGGTATGGCAAGTCTATTTTAAAAACTTCTTTTATAACTGCCGGCCTGTGCGAAAAAACAACTACCTTGGTTGACAAAAAAACTGCTTCATCGATATCGTGAGTAACAAATATAATTGTCGGCTTATAGCTTTCCCACATTCTTAGAAGTTTGTCGTTTAAATGAAAGCGAGTTATGCCATCCAAGGAAGAAAATGGTTCATCCATAAGAAGAATCTTTGGCTTTGTTGCTATTAATCTAGCCAAAGCCACCTTTTGCCTCATGCCGCCTGACAATTGATCAACATAATGGTCTCGAAAATGGTGAAGGTCGAATTGTTCAAGCAAGCTGCTAACTTTGTCTTTTATCTGCTTTTTACTTAAGCCAAAGATAGGTCTTCGCAGAACAAAGGCAACGTTTTCTTCAACCGTTAACCATTTGGCAAGAGCCAGGTTTTGGGGCAGATATCCAATATCCGCACCCTGATAATTACTGATCAAGATTCCATCTACGGATATTGAGCCTGAGTGCAATTTCTCGTCGATACCACAAATTAATTTTAATAGCGTTGTTTTTCCCGAACCGGTCGGGCCAACAATTGAAACAAGCTGGCCCGTTTCAATTATGATATCAATCTCTTGCAGCACTTCCAGGTCTTTAATTTTTCCCGGAAAACGCTTGCTTACTTTATCAATTACTATCACCTCTCTCCTCCTCCTTTCTTCTTAGCAGACGCCACCGGGATAAGGACCCAGCATTATTATTTCAGGGAATAAAACGATTAGTATACTCTTGGTCGACTTTCATCAAATTGTTTTTTTTCAATTCGCCGTACTGCTCGAAAAGTTTTTTTGTCGCCTCCCAATCAGCCTGGCTCATAAAACCAAATCCGCGATTTTCGTATTCGCCGCCCTTCATATAATGCACGCTGACAACGAAACTGTCATATTCTAATTTTTCGTCCAATCCTGGGTAGCGTTTAACGAATAAGCCGACTGCTTCATGGGGGTTCTTAATGGAATAGTTCCACGATTTCACGCATGCGGCAACAAATCTTAATGCCAAATCCGGCCTTTTGTTAACGATCTCGTCGCTTGTAATAAGGACTTTATCAATCGATTTAATACCGAACTCATCAAGCCTGAAACTGCCTATATCGCTATTATCTTTTAGCAATTTACCTTCTGCTCGCTGAACAAAATAATAGCCCATTGCAGCATCTGTATGGCCCTGGAGCATAAAACTCGATTCCGACATAAAATTACCGCCGGCCACAACGAATTTTACCTTATTTTCCCTGCCGATCTTTCTGATAAAAGCCATCATATTGCCCCATTTAACGGAATTCGGATCGCAAGAAATCGAATTGATATCTTCGGGTCGATTAATTTTCCTATCCTTTCTAAACCAAACACAAACCGGATTTTTTTGATAGATTCCCATAATTGCTTTAATGGGGATGTTCTTTTCTCTAGCCATTAAGACTGTCGAGGCGGATGTCAAACCAAATTCCGCCTTTCCGGCTCCAACCATTTTAGCTGGCAAAACTCCGCCCCGGCCTTCAATGATTTGAACCGTTATGCCCTGCTCCTGAAAAAACCCTTTCTCAATACCAGTGATTATAGCCACATAATTCGTATACGGATAAAAATCCATATGGATTCTAACCATATCGATTCTGTCGTGTGCGAATATTTTATATGGCATCAAACTAAACGCCAGCGCTAAAATTACCAAAAAACAATAAAAAGTTATCTTTTTCATCCTGTCCTCCTCAGACCCGCTTATTCCATTTTACTAGGCTGTCTTCTGCCTTCTCTAAGATTAAATATATTGCCAAACCCGTAATCATTAGCACAGTTACGGCCGAAAATGACAATAATATTTCAAAATCTGAATTGCCCTTCAAAACGAGCCAGCCCAGACCTTCGGAAGAACCAATAATTTCACCGATAACAACTCCACTGATACCTCTCAAAAGCCCAATCTTTAAGCCGGCATAAAAATCTGGCATAGAGTTGGGAATCCTCGCTTTAAACAATATCTCATTCTGGCTGAATTTTTGGCTCAATAACCAGTCAAGATAATCCTGGTCCAGGCTGTCTAAACCTTTAACAAAGTTAATAACAACGGGGAAAAAACACATCATTGCTGCTACAACAACTTTGGTTAGCATGCCGACCCCAAAAAAATACAAAACAATCGGCGCTAAAGCTATAATCGGCGCTGCTTGAAGACAGACTGAAAGAGGCAGAAAAACTATTCGGCAAAAAGCATATCTAGCTATTGCCAAAGAGAGAACGCTGCCCAAAATAACTCCCGCGGATAAACCCATAACGATTTCTTCTAAGGTCACCGCGAAATTTTTCAGCAACAACGAACTATTGGCTATGCTATAAACTAAAATTGATGATGGCGCCGGCAATACAAATGACCTCACCGACATTGCCCAGACAAACACTTCCCACAATATCAAAAACGCGCTTATCGAATAAAGCCAATATATTTTCTTCGGTACCATTGCTTTTCCTCCTTTTTTCTATGATTTTTTAGCATCAAGCACTTATTTATTTTTTAAAGAGCCTACCCTACTTTAAACTAAAATAGACATCTCGTCAAAAAAATAAGAGTCTATTTTAAAATTCAATTTACCTGAAATAATTCTTGTAATAATTTATTTTGTTCAACATTTTAACAACATAATCTATGCTTTCTTTATTCTTGAGAAGCTTAACCAATTTTGGCGAACGATTTTTTAGAATTTTTATATCGACTGTTCTTTTGTTTTTTAATATCAAGCCTATTTCTTTTTTTAATTCACGAACAAACAAAGCCAATTGATCTTTTGAAATTTTATGGCTTCCAAAAATATGACAATATTTTAATCTTCTAATTTGACTTAGCCATTCAAAATACTTCCCCGGAACCCCTATTTTTCTATAGCACAAAATATCATAAAAAAATAAAGCGTCGCAATTAGTCTTGCTTGGCAACAGATTATCCAAACCCTGACTTTTTGATAAAAACTTATGCTTATCAAGAGACAAATCTAAAAATGACAAAGGCCAAATAACTTCAGCAGTATTCTGGCTAAACAATCTGTTTAAATCAAAATCAAAAATTGAGTTTTTGTGAATTTTTCTTAATCTTTTATTAAAATAGTTTTTTAATTCTTTGTATAACTTAAAAGGTCTATTATTTACACATCTTGATTTAATATCATCGCTAATAATAACCGGGTAGACAGAAACAAGTTGATTGATATTAAAGCCGGTGACTATAACCGGAATTTTTTTATTTAAAGCGTAATTATAGGCAGCTGCATCTCTTAGATAATTACATATCTGGCAGGCACTAGCTGGTCCTTTTATCTTTTTTTTCTTGATTAATTCAAGCCCCGTCTTAATGAATTCTTTATAAGTGCCGTCTTTTATGGTAATTTTTTTTGAATCTATGCGATATTTTTTTGTGATTTTAGTTATGTTCTGCCTAGCTAAATCATTAACTAACGGATGAATGACTGATAAAGCCAAGACCTTTAATTTATATTTAAACTTAAGCAAATACAACAAATAAGTGCTATCGCCTCCTCCGCTATATAACAACATTACATCATATTTGGCTTTCTTTTCTTTTGCAGAAGCAAAAATTTGTTCCATTTTTCTTATCGCACTAGAGTTTATCGCTTTTTCATAGGGCTTATAATATTTATTATAATCCTCACATAAAAAACAAATACGATTTTTGCTTATAGCACCCTTTATGGCATTACCGCACTGCCGGCATTTTATTTTTTTATTTTTATCCATAAAAACACGTCTAATTTTAGAGACAAAATCAAGCTAACATCTTCTTATTTAATTAATTTGATAATCCCCTTAATTGTCGGGTTCTCCAAAAAATTTTTATTGTTTATTTTATTATGCGTAATTTTTTTTAATGCCTTTATCAAACCTATCGCCTTCAATGAATCTCCCCCAATTTCAAAAAAATTATCGTCAACTGCTATCTTATTTATTTTTAAAATCTCCTGCCAAACTTTAATTATATCTTTTTCCAAATTATTTTTTGGCAAAACCTTTTTAGCCGTAAATAATGGCTTTATTTTTTCATAAAGCCCGAGGCGCTGGATCTTGCCGGTTGGCCCTTTAAGCACCTCTTCCACGATAAAAATCCGGCTTGGCACCTTAAAATCGCTTAGGTTTTTCCTTAAAAACACTTTCAGCCGCTCTTCGTTAATTCCATTTTTTTTATTTAAAATAACCGCTGCCCCGATATCCTCTCCCAGGCTTGGATGCGGCATAGAAAAAGCCACGGCTAATTTTACTTTGGGTGCCTCATAATGGCTTCGTCTATTTCTTTGGGCGAGATTTTTTCGCCTCCTTTATTTATCATTTCTTTTATCCTCCCTTTAATAAATAGAAATCCATCTTTATCAAGATAGCCCATGTCCCCTGTCCTCAGCCAGCCGCGCCAAAATGACCGCCGATTGACTTCTGCGCCGCTTCCATATTCTTTAATTATATTTTTGCCACGAATTATTATTTCGCCCACCTTTCCTGTTTTTAATCTTTTCCCTGCTTCATCAATAATTGCTATTTTTAAGCCATAGGCTTTGCCCGCCGAACCAATTTTCTTTAATTCTGGCGGCAAAGGATTGCTGGTTATCTGCAAAGCAGCTTCCGACATTCCATAAGATTCAGCCACCGGGGCGCGCCATTTTTTTTCAAGCTCAGCCAGAAGCTTTATCGGCATAGCCGCGGAAGATGAACGGATAAAGCGAAGCTGGCTTTTTTTTATTATTTTCCGGTTTTGCCTAGCCAAGTCCAAAATCGACTGATGAATGGTGGGCGAAGCGGTAAACCAAGTAGGCCCAAACTCTTTTATCCATTGATAAAATTGGTTAGCTTCGAATTTTGGCGGGCAAATAACTGTTCCGCCAGACAGCAAAGTAGAGACAGCCACCATCAAGCCATGGACATGGAAAAACGGCATTAGGTCCAAACAAATGTCTTTTTCGGATAATTTTAAAATAGAAATTATATTTTTGGCCGAAGCTAAAATATTAGACGATTTCAAGGGAACTATTTTGGGTTTGGCGGTTGTGCCAGAAGTATGAAGAATAATGGCAATATTATTAGATTTTTTTGCCTTTTTATTCAACTTGAGGCTATTTATACCTCTTAACTCTAATCTTCCTCCGACAGATTCAACTTTAAAAATAGGCACTTGTTTGCCAATATCGCCAAAATCAAAATCAGCCAAAGCCAAAACCGCGTCTAAACCCAATTCAGCAATTAAACGCTCCAGCTCTTGGCTCTTGATAGTTGGATTTAACGGCGCGCAAGCGGCAGACGAAGCGCAAGCTAAGACAGAGATCAAAGCCTCTGGCCCATTGCCAGCCAAAACCGCCACCCTTTTATTTTCTAGGCCCAGCCTTTTAAAATCGCCAACAATTTTATCTATTTGGCCCTTAAGTTTTTCGTAAGTTAAAGAATAGCCGCCAATAGATAAAATAGCTAATTTTTCTTGGCATTTATTAGCGTTAAATAACCCTTTCATAAACAGATTTAAAAACTTAAAAAGTGGGCTTAGCCCACTTTAATTTAAACCTTTTTATTATTTTCCGCAAATAAATCTTGCGGAAATATCTTTTATTTCTTCGCAGCTCTTTGCCCTTACCTCTAAGCGCGCAATCATATTTTGGCAATTATCATAAGCAGTTTCATTATTCTGCACGCCAGCGCAAGCCTGCCTAGCTAATTCCCTTCCTCCTAGCCAAAAAGCTACCGCTGCCCTGAAAAAATGATCTCCGCTGCTTCTTTCGCTAAGCAATTCGGTTTTGGCTTGCTCCTTATTATTTTTATATTCGGTTAATTTTTGGCAAATATTTTGGCACCACTGTTCTGCCCCTGTAAAAGTGAGGGGTATCTCTCCCGGACGGCACAAAGGAGCCAATTTTTCTTCGCAATTGCCCTCCCAACTCCCCGAGATTAACTCGTTATAAAAAATTTTATAATTGCCACTTTGATGATTCACAGTATAGTCTTCCACCCCCGCTAAAAATGATTGTAAAGAAAGGCTATCTACGCCAGTTATTTTTTTTGCAGCAAGAACCACACGATTGAGAATTTGTTGGCGCACTAGATCACTCTCGGCAACATCATATTGGCAAGAAAGATTTTTATTTAATAATCCTAGAAAAGATGCTTGCTGAGATTCAGAAATGTTTAAAATGCTTCCTAAATAAGTAATTTTTTCTTCGCTGTTTCTTGTTTCATCCCAAGTGCTAAAAAATCTTTCCAGATAAAGATCGTTTTTTAAGCTGTTAACTTTAGTTAAGCATTTCTCTAGCTCTTTTTTATTTTTTTCTTCTGACGTATCAGAAACCAACGAGCGAACTATAAAAAACCCAATTACTAGCAACCCTAAAATAATTATCAAAAAAAATATTCTTTTAAGAGAAAGATTCATTTTTATTAATAGCTAGAATGTGAAGCGTGGGAAGCGTGGGAAGCGTGGGAACCATGGGAAGAGTGCGAAGCGTGGGAACCATGGGAAGCATGGGAAGAGTGCGAAGCGTGGGAACCGTGCGAACCATGAGAAGCGTGTGAAGCATGAGAACCGTGCGAACCATGAGAAGCGTGTGAAGCGTGAGAACCGTGGGAACCATGGGAAGAGTGCGAGGCATGGGAAGCGTGAGAACCGTGGGAACCATGAGAAGCATGGGAAGCGTGAGAACCGTGGGAACCATGAGAAGCATGGGAAGCGTGGGAAGCATGAGAAGCATGTGAGGCATGAGAAGCATGGGAAGCGTGAGAACCGTGGGAACCATGAGAAGCATGAGAAGCATGAGAAGCATGAGAAGCATGTGAGGCATGGGAACCATGCGAAGCGTGAAAACAAGAAGCAGACGCCGAATCCGCTTTCATAAGAGAAGAGAGGCTTAAGCCCAAAGCCATCACTCCCATTGATATTTTTGCAATACTTTTTTTATTTACCCTCCCCTCCTCGCTGTTTAAAAAAGCCTTTATATCTTTTTTAATTTTAGGGATGGCTTTTTTGATTATCTTCATGCTTTTATTTTCTACTAAAAGTCTATCATTTTGTCATGATTCCTAAAAGAAACCTTATCCACATTATTTTGCCCTTACTTTCATTAATTATAAGCCGGCTATAAGTATTAAACAAGATTAAGCCAATTCATAAAAACCTGCCGGCTTTTCTCATCTTCCAGCTTGGCAAAAATATAACCCAAAATTGCCTGGCTTATCTGGCAGCGCTCGTTATTTGGCATTTGGCCAAAAATATTTTTTTGCTCAACATAATTATAGATCGGGCAAACGCCGCAATAAGGCTGAAAAACGCAGTCATGGCATCCCGGCAAACCGGTTAAGCACGAAGCGCAGCAAGTTGTCCTCACTACCGGATGGCTAACTACCTCCTGGTAAGTATTTTCCGCTACGTTTCCCAACTTAAAGCTTTCGTCCCCAACCATGCTCAGCATTCGGCCTTCATCACAAGTATAAACATCGCCATTATGGTTATAGGCCAATTGCCCCAACCCCGCTCCGCAAGGCGAGCGCCAATCCACCATATTTAGATCGGTTTCCGTTAATATCTTGGTTAAAAAATACTTCGTAAAACGCTCTTCGAACTTAATGCCTTTTAAGTTTATCTCTATTATATAATCCAGCGTTTGGCGATAAAAATTAATAAAATCTTCAGCCGAATAACCGATCTTCTGCCAAACATTTTTTGACATGCCAAAAGGATCCAACGCCCGCAAAAAAATATTATTTAAGCCCAAAGAAACATATTCGTCGATTATTTCCTTATAATAAGGCAAAGAAAAGCGGCTAATCGTTATCAACGCCCCGGCTCGCCAAATGTATCCCTTCTTTTCGTTTTTTGGATAATCGCGGTTAAAGCGTTTCAACCATTTAATAACGTGGCTATGGCTATCGCCTGTTTTTTTGCCATCGATAAAAATACGGTTTTTATTATGGACTTCTTTTGGCCCGTCAAGCGAAGTGCAAATACTAACTTTATTTTTAATCAAGAATTGGTATTTATCATCATCCATTAAACTGAAATTAGAGACCAGCCTCAATTCAAGTTTTTTTCCGCTAACTTTAGCCAGAGATTTAGCCTCTTCAATAACCAACTTTACCACCGGCCAATTGACCAGCGGCTCGCCGCCCTGGAACTCTATGACCACCGAGGGACTCGTAGTTTTAAACATCATCTCCAACGATTTTCGGGCAATGGCCGGAGTCATATCCCAATCAGAACTGGCCTCTATTCCTTTAGCCGAAGCGTGGCAATAAATACATTTATGGTTGCAGCGCGAAGTAACCACTAAAATATGGAGGGCCGGGCCGGAGAAAAGAAAGCTTTTTTTATAACGATAGCCCTGCGCGGCTTGCATTAAATTAACATCTTCTTTAAAAAATCTCTTCTCAGCTAATTTCGATCCAAGCTCGCTGGTCCTGGCAATCTTGCCGGTTAAAAAATCATTGAACTCTTTTTCTTCTAAAAAAATATAACCGCCTTCATCGTTCGTTAAAAGATAGCGCTGGCCTATTTTTTTAAACCTAAAAAAGCCTAATTTATCGTATTTTATTTTTTTCAGATCTATCGCCATATTAAAGCCAAGATTATTTTTTCATTTGCGCCAAAACATAATTAGCAAACTCGCCATCGATTATATCAGCGGCTTCCGGATCGATATTGCTTATTTTTACCGCTATCCCCCGCTGGTTACTTTTTAAAACAAAATCAGCCAAACCGGCAAACGCGCCGATAGCCGATCTAATGGCTTCCAACTTATAAAGTTTTTTATCAAAAACTATTTCCATCTTTTATTCTCTCTTTCTTTGGCTTAAACCTGATTATTTTTGGCCGTATTTTTCTTCCCAAGGAATAGCAATGCCCAATGGGTCATCATCCTCGCCATAGCCCAAGCCCGAATCAGAAAACTTTTCTGCGGCTGGCTCTGAGGCGGCAAAAAGGGCTTGCTCAATAATATGCTGGCGAATCTTTTTATTCTCTTTGGATAAATTGAGCCTAAAAGCATAATTAAGCAGCTCATTAAAAAACTCGCCGGTGATATTTTCCAATTCCTTGGCACCAGCATCTTCTTTAGGCCGAAAAGTTATAGCCACTTTGTTTTTGCCAGCCGGTTCTAAAAACAAATAAGCGCGATCAATAAAAACATAAGAGGCGCCGTAAATAGCCTCCAGCGGATATATCTTTAGGTCGACAGTTATTTTCTGGCTGATTTTTTTATCCATAAAATTATTTTCAAAATTAAAACGCTTCCTTATTCTAAGCTGGAGCAAAACAGAAGTCAATTATAAGCTCTTTTAAAGCCCGCAAAAAACTATTATTCCAATTTTATATTGCCCCAAAGCTTAATATTGCCCTTAAGCATTAAAGATTGTTTTAAAGTGATAAAAGAATCTCCGTTTATCCAATCCGTCATGCTGTCTAAATTATCGGTCACCTGAAGACGCCAATAATACCGCGTATTAAAAGAAAGAGTACTGGACTGAGAATAGGAAAAACACGTAGGGCAATAAATCTGGCCGCTATTCACAACCAATGAACTAAAATCTGGATTGTCATCGATTTGCACATGAAGATATTTTTGCGTGTTGACGGCTGAAGTAAAAGTCCAATAAAGTGTTACATTGGGATACGCTTGGGAAGTATAAAAAGGCTGGACTGCTTCGCCGGTGCAAACTGTAAAATTAGAGCCAGGATTTAAAGTCGCCGCCAAAGCGGTCTTATCAAAAAAAATAGGCCGAGAAATCAAGCTTAAGGCTAAGAAAAAAACAAAAACCCTATAGCCGGTTTTTTTAAAAAAATTGGGGATTAAAAAATTATTCATTTCCATTTACCTCTTCATAAACGCTTTCTGAAATATTTTTTAGCACGCCTTCTAGCTTTTTAAAATCGCTTCCCTTTGACATCAAGCACAAGATATACGGCGATTTAGGATGATAAATAATGCCGCAGTCATGAAGCTGAAAGACATTTTCAAAAACTCTTTCCCCAAACTTATTTGCCAAGACAATATTTTTCGGAATGCCAGCTCGCAACCCTTCACCATATTTTGACTCAGACAAAATCTCAAGCGCCTTTTCAGACATTGTCCGGCTCAAATAAGAAGAATTATAAAGAATGCGTATAAAAGCAGCGTATTCCTTTACGGTCATATAATTTTCTAATTTTTGCGCCGTAGGAACTTCGACTCCCAAATCCGTATAAACGCTGGCCAAGAAATTATAGTCTATTTTATTTAAAAGCAGAGTGGCAGATTGGTTATCGGAATAAATTATCATCCGCTTAATTAGATCTTCCACTGCATATTCCTGGCCGGCCTCAAGTTGCAATTCCGGCTTGAAGTCTTGCGTAATATTTTCAACATCGCCAGAAGAATCGCAGATAATTCGTTCTTTCAGTATTTCCGGATCGCTTTCGGCTTTTTTAAAATAAGCAATCATTAAGGGAACCTTAAGCAAGCTGGCTGGCGAGAACATTTCGTCGTCATCATTTATTCCCATCGTTGGGCCATTATTCAAATCTCTAAAATAAACCGAAACATGATTAGCCCTTCCGCTTTTAACACTCTCTTCAATAATTTCTTTAATTTTTTCTTTCATTTCATCGTTTTTAATCGCGAACGGGCCTCCCTCGTAGTTGCAATCTAAAAGCGGACTGGTAAACCTATATTGCGCGTTTTTTTGTCTTTCCGGTTTATTATTTTGGGAAATATCTCCTCTGTTATCCCTATTTAATAAATAAATAATCCCTCCACCTAAAAGAAAGAATAACAAAGAAAAAAACATTATCGCCAAAAATGGCTTTTCCAAAATAAACTTTTTTATTTTAAAAAATATCATTTTCATTTTGCGTTTTGGTTTTTTAACTTTCAACCTGAGCTTAATTTTATTCTGCTGGCGTTTCTATCGGTATCGGAGTCGGCGTTGGCGTTTCGGTCGGTTCAGGAGTTGGGATTGGAGTCGGAGTTTCTGATATTTCAGGAGTCGGCGTTGGCGTTGAAGTCTCGGTTGCTTCTGGAGTCGGTGTCGGCGTTGGCGTTGGCGTTTCGGTCGGAGTCAGAGTTAGGGTTGAAGCCTGGTAAGATTCGCTGACCGTTTCCACTATCCACCAATTAAACTTAACTATCTGGGAAGAAGTCGCGCTAGCGCAAACCATGAAACCCTGCGGGCGCTGGACTGAACCGACATATTCGCTTTGGGCATGAGTTTCGCAAATACCCAAAGCCATCGGGGTTTCTGGCGTCACGAATATTTTAGTCGTTGTTGATACCTGGTTATTAATAATATAGGTATTCAACTCTCCCACATTGATTTGGGCCGAACCGATAGTTGGGTCGCCTTGAGCCGGCAAAACATTTATTGCCAGCTTATCTACCTGCAATATTCCAGCCACCAACTTTTGCGCCCTGACTATTCCCTGCTCAACAACTAATCCCATCTGCCGGAAAGCCGAAATAACCGAAGCATAAAGGTTTGAAGTTAAGTCGGCAATCGAAGAAGGAGCTAAAGTTATGGTTGTGCCGTCGATGGTTTCCAGGGTTTGGTTAAGGTTAGTGGTTAAAGTGGCATTGGCAATGGCCGATTCAAGGTTCGCCACTCTATTCACCAAGCTATCAATGTTTAGCTTTTGTTCATCAACTTTAGTATCCATAGCCTTAACTTCGGCGTCTAACGCTTTAACTCCCATTAAAGTGAAGCTGGTTAATTTATAAAGATCAACTCCTTTGCCGTCGGCAGACAAAACTTCCGCTGGAGCCTCTTCGGCAATTAAGCCCATCCTTTTAGCGCCCATTCCTTGCTCGCTACTATAATAGTAGGTGGCAACTTTAATGTCTCCGGTTATCTTGGCTAAAGCTGATTCGTAATCTTGAGTGGTCAAATATTCTATGCCTTTCTTTGATTCTTTAGTTGAAATATTAACAAACCCATTGGCCGCTATGTCTCCTGCCACTTCCAGCTTATGGGTCGGCGACGTTGTGCCAATGCCAATGTTGCCCAAAGAATCTATACTCATGAAAGGAGATGAAGTGCCAAAGGAGGAGCTGATAGCAAGGCCAGAGAATAAAGGAGAAGAAGAGGCGGAAAGCGCTTCAATTTTTCCATTCAACTGCTGTATAGCCTGAAATGCCGGAGAAATTAATTGGGTATAATCAACTCCCAGATATCCGTTCTGCGGGTCAACTATGCTAACCACTTCTGGAAATACTGATTGCACATTTTGGGCGGTGAAACCAAGTTGTGGCCTCAAATCCCCTATCATATTGAACGAGATGCTGTTTAACTGCAGTATTTTTTCTAAGGAATTATCCAACGAAACAATATTCTCTTTTAACCGTTCATCGGAAACGTCAGTGATGGTGCCGGTGTATTCAATGTCGCCCGTCACATCCAAAGCCACGGAAGGATTGGTCATCAGCACGCCAACATAACCGGCAGAACTCATTCTCAACAAAACCGCATTAGCGGAGTTAGTAACATACATTGGCGATTCGCTGGCGCCGGCGGTAACAGAGAACGTGGAAGAAGGAGTAGAAGTTCCCACGCCAAACTTAGAGCCGGTGTCAACATATACATTTCCATTGGCGCCATTATTTCCCGCGATACTCATTAAGCCTGCGCTGTCCACGCCAATTTTACCAAAATGCGTATCATCATAAGCAATCGTTAATTGGGAAGAAGTCGATTTAATGGACAACGGAGACATCGGAGTGCTAGTTCCTATGCCAACACTCGCGCCTGTGATTTCAAGAAAATTATTCGTATCATCAAAAGTCATTAATGGTCCGGCAGCTTGGCCCAAGGTTGCGCCGTCAGCCATAATCACTGAAGTTGTAAAGGTGGGACTGGTGCCAAAGACTGCTGCCCCACTTCCGGTTTCATTAGATAATTGAGTAGCTAATTGCAAAGAAGTGAAAGAGTCAATATTGGTAATAACATGGTTATGGGAATCATCAGCCACTGTCACCGCTCCTCCATCAGCAATCGTAATGTCGCTAGAAACCGTTATCCACTTAGCCGTGCCGGCAGATGAGTATTGCAGAATCTGGGCAGAAGAGCCGGAAGATGGGATATGGACATAGCCATTGGCAGTGGAATGAGTAAGGGCATCCCCGGTCAAGACAATGCCGGAACTGGCAGAAAGGTTAGTGTCGTCAGAGACGTCTATACCGGAAAGAGTTGTGCCGGTATGGGCGTGGGAGTTATCAGTCACGGCAATGTTGCTCAATGTTCCGGTCACGTCTCCGGCCACCGGAATAGTGGTTGAAGCCACCCAAGCTGGCAGGCCGCCGGAAGAAGCCAGAATATATCCGGCTGTGCCGATGGCTAAGCGGGTGTAGTCTCCGCTGGAATTGTAGTAAAGCAAGTCGCCGGTAGCATCAGAACCGATGGCAATGTCTGTTCCGTCAACAGAGTTGTTGGCAATGGTAGCTGTGCCTGTAGTTCCTATACTCACATCTCCACTCATTACTACCGGATTAAAGTTTGCTCCATCAGCCACTAAGACGGCACCGGAAGTATTGGTGGCCATGAATAAATCATCGCCAGCGATGGTTAGGTCGTCATTAACATAAACAGTATCATCCACATCACTCAGATAGCCATCAGCTGAGATTAGAAGCTGTGTTCCTTCTGTGCCGATTCCGGCTGTACCGCCAACATCTAAGAGGTAGTCTGGGGAAGTATCGCCGATGCCGACATTGCCGCCAGACAGCAGACTTACAGTTGGAGTTGTAAAAGTTGCACCACCACCAGCCGTAGACGGAGTAAAAGTCAAATCGCCAGCCACTTGATCGTTCTGCCTAATTCTCCAGTTATATGCTGCATTACTACCGGTAAAAAACAAAGAAGGAGAGTTATTGGCAACATTATTATATCCAATATATAAGTCTCCCCTGTCTATTCTAGCATTTCCATAAATATCTAATTTTGTTGCGGGAGTAGTCGTCCCGATGCCGACATTACCAGTATTGGTAATCCTCATTCTTTCTGCTGCCACCGATGCATTCGGCCTAGTGATAAAAGCCAAATCCGCTGAAAAATCTCCTCCAGCATCAATCGCTGCGATGCCCGTGCCGGCATTGCTATGATAACCGCTGGTTTCAAAGAATAATCCCACAGCGCTACCAGCTGTACTGTTTGGGTTTCTAAGCACAAGATCATGCCAGGTAGCTCCATTACTAGCATCAAAGGTAGTTGCTCTAGATGGAACCTGAATAGTTAAGGTGCTAATTGGCGCCGTCGTCCCAATGCCAATGTTGCCGCCATTTGGGTTTAACAACAAAGGATATTCTACACTTAAATCGCTACTATCAGTTGATTGCAACCAGCCACCATAAGGAGAAGAACCGTTAATGCCCATATCTAAAACAACTGTTCCCGCGGTTGACTTTAAGCGCAGCTTGCCAGTTTGGGTCGCGCCGGAAGAGTTTGGAAGAGCATATGTTGCGCTTTCTACGTCTAACGGAAGTCCTGGATCCGTCGTCCCTATCCCCACATTTCCATTGGCATCAACCCTGACTTTCTCTGCACCGGCAACAGCAATAGCTAGTTCATCAGTGGTGGCACGGAAGATTCCTGTATTTTTATCAGCGCCAAAAGTATAGGAAGGCAAAGCGGCTGAGCCGTCAGAAGCATAAATAACGCCGTTGGTTGATATATTGCCTAAAGCATAAAAGTTGCCGCCTGTGCCAAGATTGCCGGTGGAAGTGGCGGTGCCAGAAATTGTGAGATTGCCACCGATAGAAAGCCCGCCGGCCGAGCTAATTGAACCGGCCGAATAAACATTGCCGCCAAAGTAACCCATACCGGAAGTTTGCAAAACTCCGGCTGTGGTGGTGGAAACGCCAACTCCAACTCCTCCGGCAGCATAGACATTGCCAGTAGCAGAATCAACTGTTAAATAAGTAGTGTTAACCGAGAAATTGCCGTCTACATTCAAGGCTCCGTCTACTTGGAGGTCGGAACCAAAGAGAGAAGCTTCGGTGGCATAGATGCCGCCGGAAACCGCTAATTTTTTAACGGTGGGAGAAGAAGTGCCGATTCCCACATTCCCATTTTGCTTAATAATAAAATCTGTCCTCGTGGAAGAACCAACTACAAATTGCGGCGCGCTGGCAGTAATAGCGCTGGCATTAACCGAAAGCAAACCCCAAGGAGTGGTGGTGCCGATGCCAACGAGGCCATTCTGATTTATTCTCATCCGTTCTGTCTTTACTAGATTTTTAGTAGTTGAAAAACTCAACGCGCTACCATAATCAGCGCCATCAAAATAAATCCCATACGCGCCAATATCAACGACCGAGATTCTATCATTTTCAAAACTTCCTTTTACTCCTAAACCGGATGAATATGGGCTGCCATAACTAGCTGTACTTAAAAATAATGAGCTATCACTACCAAGACTTCCGATTTTAACAAGGGCTGTTGTATCTACCCCCCAAGATAACGATTGAGCTCCGGCAATATCCAACTTCCCACTTGGATTCGTCGTCCCAATTCCCACATTACCACTATTAAGTATAGTCACGAGTCGCGTAGTATCAGCCTGATTATTTATACCCAAAGAAGTTGAACCGCTATTTATTGAATTGGTAGTGGCTCCAGCATATAAAACATTCACTGTGCCGGCCTTCAAAAAGTTTTCAACCGCAAATGTAATAGCTCCAGCAACTTCTAATTTTGTCCTTGGTTGTGTCGTCCCTATTCCCACATTCCCGCTAGTCTGTTGAACCACTAATTTATCCGTCATCACGGCAATTGGCCCAGCAAAGGTGGAGGTAGCTGCGGTTCCCTGAACTGTTAAGATACCCGGAACTGTTAAGTTGTCGCTGGCGCCCAAAATAACAGTGCCGGTATCTGAATCTAGGGTTAAGTCTCCCGAAGAATCATAGATTTGCGAAGCGCCAATAGTCATAATGCCCGAAGTTAAGTTTCCCAATCGCAATCCCGGATCAGCTGTTGATGACATTACCACCGGGCCGGTAAAGGTGGAGGTGTCGGTTGAGCCGGCGACCTGGATATATTGCTGGGCGTAGATTGGCAAATTAAAATCAAAGCGGTCGTTAGAGGAATCCCATTTAATAATGGCGTTGGGAGAAACCGAACCTCTTTCAAACTGCAAAGTGGAATCTTCAGTATCGGCAGTAGCGTTGTCGGCGTTGATGGTGAAGCTATCAAGATTCGTGCTATCAACGCTGGTAGAAGAAGCATATAAAGTTGAAACCCATATTTCTTTCCATCTTAAGGTTGGCGAGCCCAAAAGATAAGTTGCATCGACGGCGGGATTAATATTGGAATTGACTAAGCCGTTGAAGGTGATGGTGTCGGAAGAATTAGAACCAAAGGTCAGATTGCCCTGAGCCAAAAGCTCACCAACCAAATAAAGGTTGTCCGGAATATTAACTTGAGTGGTATCTGAGTCCAAGGTTAAATCGACCAAGTTATCATAAATGGTCGAACCGCCGATCTTAATATAGCCAATAGAGTTATTCCCTATCTTGATACCCGGGTTCTCGGTGGTGGTCACAGACACGGGACCAGCAAAAGTAGAAGTAGCAGTGCCAGAAACAAAGGCTTCGCCGGTAAGGTAAAGATCGCCGCCGATCGTGGCATCGCCGGAAGTTTGCAGAGTGCCAGCCGAAGTATTGGCAACGCCAACCCCTAGCCCGCCGGTTATATATGTATTGCCATTAACCGTTAGAGCCTGTGATGGCGAGACAGTATTAATGCCGACTCGGCCAGAACTATCAATGGCTAAAGCCCGGAAAGTTGAATCGGTCAGCAAAGAATCGCTAGTTGTGCCAATAGCAAAGGAGCCGGTGTTTGATTCAATGAACCAGTGCTTTTGGTTAGCAGAAGCATCATTATCTGAAAGAGTGATTTTAGGAGCTGAAGCGCTAGCAATATTTAGAATAGAAGCAGGCGTGGTGGTGCCAATACCGATGAGGCCGGAACTTGTTATTCTCATCCTTTCGCTTGCGGTAATAGCTCCTGTTGGTGTGGTTCCAAAAGTTAAATAACCAGCCGCCGTTGAGCCTGTCCAAACCTCATCGGCAAATGCTTGGAGATTTGCTCCAGCGGCCAATGTGTGATTAGCATCCAATGCTCCTGAAAAATTAATTACTGCTAACCTATTGCCGTTTCCCATTGCCCCGCCGCTATCGGTAATCATTGAGTTTGAAACTCCGGCAGTAGCACTTTGCGCTCCTGTGTTAGTAAATCTGGTATTTGAAGCGACTGTACTTACAATATCCAGCCTAACGTTTGGCGCCGCCGTCCCAATCCCCACATTCCCGCCGCTGGTTGCAAAGAAAGCCGAACCGGAAGAAGTTATAGCGGTAGTAGAAGCATACGGGAAAGTGGAAGCTTGGGTTAAAGAAGTGGCAGTGAAATACGGAGCAATCACGGTTGAGGTAGCAATAATTGTTGAAGCTCTAAGCGTGCCACCGTCAAAGTATGCATCGCCAACCACGGATAATTTATAACTTGGCGTGGTGGTGCCGATGCCAACAAAGCCATTATTTAAAATGGTCATAGCGGTTGTGGCGCCAGAGTCGCCCACACCAAAAATTAAATTGGCGCTGGTCAAGGTGTTGCCACTGGCCGCGGAATTGCCGCGAATAGTTAAAGCATCATTAGCTGTGATGCCGCCGTATAAAGTTTGCCCGCCATCACGGCCAGCCAGCAAAGCGTATTGCGTGTGGTCATCGCCCGTGGTCAAGCCACCTAAAACATTATGCATGGTAGCGACATAGGTGCCGGACGGCAAATTGGAGATGCTGCGCAAGTCTTGCGTTTCTATATATGTTTCGCCGGTACCGCTGCGCTGCAAAATCACGCGGTATAAAACTTTCATTTCCTTAAACGGCAAACTACTTAACACCAAACTCTCGTATTTATTGTTATTACGAGCGTTAGTTAAGCTGGTATCGTTCGATTGGCCCATCAAAGCATAGATTGGCGTGATTGGATCATTAGTAGCAAAGATCCAATAAGCTACATAACGGTTGTTGGTCACATCCGCTATGCCAGAACCCGTATCATATTGAATGATATCACCAACTTCATAAAAATATTTTGCTTGCGGCGCAGTGTAAGTGAATGCGCCGGCGCCGGAATGATAAAGCACTCGGGCAGTGGTGGTGGCGGCAATAGAGGTTTTTATATCTTCATCGTAAACATAACCAGAACCCATTGAAAAAGAAGTGCTATCAAAACTGCCGGTTAATCCCGAATCAAATCGTGTGCCAACAGTGTTGTGCAAAAACTCATGAGTCATACCGTCCATAGTTAAGCCGTGACGCTCGTCACCCAACAACCCTTCCGAGCCATTCCAATAAACCGTAGCAATATGCACTGTTCCGTCAGTCAAACTCCAAACAGTAGTGCTGGTGGCAATTTCCAAAGTGGTTTTATCATAATAGACAAAGTAGATGCCGGCGGTATTGGGAATGCCGGCGGTGGCTGTGGTTTTGGTATATTCTTTACCCGCGCTATAAACATTAAAGCTGGCGCCGGTTGGCGCAATGGTGAACACGCGGGTTGAACTGTTAAAAGAAATCGTTGAGCTGGTGCGGTTCGGGAAACCGGTCATTTCTTTCGTCTGGTTTTGCTGGTTGTATAAACGGGTATCTAGTTCTTGGATGCTGGTTTTGACATTCGTGGAAGAAATAATATTGCCGGTCATGCCGGTCAGCAACACTCCCCCGTCAAAAACGGAATTGGCGGTTGTGGAAGTAGCATGGAAAGATTCCGCCACCACTCCGCCCACTACTGATAATTTTGCGTATGGCGAGCTAGTGCCAATGCCTAAACGATTATTAGTGTTATCCCAAAATAGATTGGCATTATTTTGCGAAATTAATCCATTAGCTCCAGCAAATAATATTGAGCCTTGCGCCATCGGCGAAAGATAGGCATTGCCAGAAACATATATATCGGTGGTAGAGGCTAGGCCGCTTACTGTTAAAGCAGTAGTTGACGCATAGGGCATCGTGATATTTCCGGAACCAAATATAACCGGCTGATTGTTGTTGGTATTAATAGATAGAGTTGAACCGGTATCAATTAAATACGCTCCGTTAACCAATAAGCTTGTGCCGGTAGAGGTGGCCAAGCCGGAAATATCCAGGTCTCCAAAATAACTTCGGCCGGAAACGGTTAAAGAGGTCGAAGAGGCATAAGGCAATGTAATATTACCCGAGCCAAAAATAACCGGCTGGTTATTGGTGGTATTCAAGGAAAGAGCGCCACTAGAAACATTGATAATGGAAGCTGCCCCCATTGAGATATTGCCAGCTCCGTTAAAAGTTAAGCTGGTTCCGGTTGTGGTGGCTAAGCCCGCAATATCCATAGAACCAAGAAAACCGGTGCCGCTAATAGTTAAAGCAGTGCTTGAGGCATATGGAAAAGTGGAAGCTTGGGTTAAAGAAGTAGCGGTGAAATATGGAGCAGTGATAGAAGAAGTGGCATTCAATGAAGTGACGGTAATCGTGCCATCTGCATAAATATCGCCAACCACGGAGAGTTTAGCGAAAGGAGAAGTAGTGCCGATGCCCACGCGGTTATTAATGGAATCAATATATAAAGTATTCGTGTCAAAAGCCACGTCAGAATAAATAGAGGAAGTGGCGTTGGCATTAAGCGTTAAGTTTCCGCCTGAGTTAACGGTCAACAAATCGGAACCGGAAAAGTTTTTCAGCGCAAAATTATAAGCTGAAGCATCGTCGCCAAGCTGCATGGTTAGGCTCTGCCCATAAATCGTGGTGGCGGCAGTGGTTGTGCCCAAAACCACTTGGCCAAAGCCATCGATAGAAAACAAAGTGCCGGTCGCGTTCCTTAAATTAACTAAATTGCCGGCAGCGCTGGATTGCAAAACATTCAAAGCCGTGCCCGAACCGCTCTGCGAAATAGCCAACGTGGAGCTAGTTGAAGAAGCGGTTAAAGAAAGAGCTGAACCGGTGCCATATTGCGTCAAAGCCAAAGCAGTGCTGGCCGAATCAACGGTCAAAGTTGAAGCGCCCTTGATCGTTAAAGTATTAGAAGAAGCACTCGAACCAAGCGTGGTTGAGCCATTAACAACCAAATCCCCTGCCATTGTAAGATCTCCATCTGTATTAACAACAAAGTTAGTGCCGCCAACCGTCAAATCTCCGCCGGTCACATTCAATCCACCGTTGGCGCCCAAAACTCCGCTGGCCGAAACGCTTCCCGAAAAAGAACCACTCAACTTACCGTTGGTAATGGTCACTCCGTTTAGCTGGTCAATTTTTTGGGCAGCGGACCAGGAATAGAAATTGTTAGTGGTATAAGAATTGGCTGATGAACCGCTGGCGGAAATAAGCTGATTCAATCTGATTTCCATGCTCGTTAAGTCAGTAAGTTTGGCAAAATCGCCAGCCGGAATATTTTGGATTATCTGTTCGGTCTTGTTAATTGTGACCGGACCCGTGTAGTTATTAACGACGCTGCCCTGTGAGACAAATTGGGTAGAGGTGGAGACAGTAGGAGTGATAGAAGAGATAAATTGCAGCTCAGCCATAGCCACTTTTAAGTTGTTAACTTCTTCTTGCAAAAGATTAAGTTGGGTGAAGTATTCAGGAGAAGAAGAAGTTAAGGACGGAAGATTTGAGGCTAAGTTTCTGAAAGAAATTAGGTTTATGTTTCTAGCCAGCTGGCCGTATTGGGTTAAAGAATAAACATTAAAGCTTAATTGACGGCTTACGCTTTGCCCGGCTAAAGCAATTTTTTCTCCGGTAAAATATAGGCCATTATTAATGACTCCACCAACCGCATCCGCCATATCTAAAGCCAGCTTGCCAGCTCGTTTGGGCAGAGAAGCAATGTTTCCTGCTTGATTCCAGATCGCTTCGCCGGTATTTTGGCTTAGAACTAAATACTTATCGTAGGCCAAGGAAGGCCAGCTGGGCAAACTGCTGAAAAAGTCTTTAAGCGACCTTCCTCCGCGGGCTATGATCTGGCCTAGATTATTTTTTGCCTGCTCATTTTTTTGTTCCAAGCCAATATAGGCATTTTTTATTATGGCTGGCCAAGAAATAACGCTTAAGCTTGCTTGAGAAACTTTTTCTCCTGCTCCTCTGCTAACCGACGCAGTTAAAGATGTTGTTTTTTTCGATAAAATAAAGATCTTGTCTGCGGCCAATTGAATTGGGTCAAACTTAAAGTTTTCATCCGTTATAATTATTCTAGCCTGCTCAACGTTGTTCTTGGCTATTTTATTCGCTTCACTAAAACCAGCCTTAATTGCTTTTTCCGCTTCTTTTGTTTGCCACGCTATCTCTCCGGCTGCGCCAGCTAATGGCTTGATCGCTTCTGCCGGTTCTTTAACTATTATTTTTATTGAAGCGTTAATCTCATTTTTAATTTTTTTATCGATTCCGCTTACTCCTTCGATTCTATAAGATTTAATTTTTTGCCAAGCGTTGCTAATTTTGGCCGGCGCTTCAAATGTTGTCTGGCCAAGGCCAGCCATTACTGAAAAAAACTCCTGGGCAAAACTTGTCCTAATATTTTCTTGCGATATCAAGCCAGCGCCAGCCAAAAGCAAAATAGTTAAAGCGCCAATTCTTAAAACTCTTAGTTCGCGCTCCACGAGGCGCGGCGCCACATGAGCAATTTTAGTTGCCGCTTCTAAGGTCTTGAGTCTCAGCGATAATAGCACAATGCCTTCGCGCAAAAGGCCGGCTCCTTTTTCCAGGCTCTTGCCCAACTGCTCAAACGGAGCCCAGAAAGACGAAACAAAGATTTCCAATCTTTTTCTGTTCTCTCCAAAACCCGAAAATGGATCTGCTGCAATTTCTTGTTTTCCATTTAAGCCTTCTTCCTTTTCTATTTTTTCGCTTTGTGCAATAAGCGCTTCTTCTTCCAAGCTTTCAGGCGCTTGCTTATATTCTTTTCCTTCTTTTACTTTTTGCTCATACTCTTCAACCCAAGTTTTGGTCGTCATCCAATTTCTGCCAATTTTTTTAGCCTTGAGCTTGCCCTGCCTAACCCTTAAACTCAAATATTCTTGGGAATACCTGGACTTGGTATTTTTGGCCGCCTGCTGCAAAGAAATATATTCGTCTTTATCTATTGACGCCCCTGCAACTTGGGCCAAATAATTATTTACCCATTCATTCGTAGTAACCCAATCGCGTCCTACTTTTTTAGCTGTCAATTTCCCCTGCCGCGCGCGCAAGCTTAAATACTCCTGAGAATAAGGGGTTGCTTTAGCTGCCTCAGCTAAAGAAATGTATTTATTTTTCTGCTCAACTGATTCCATTTTTTATTTTTCCGACGAGATAAGCCTTATTTCTCGTTTTTATAGAAGCTAAAAGAAGTCTTTTTTTTAATAAGTATCGGTTTAACCGATATGTTCTTATTTATTTTTTAAGCAAAATAAAAAACCCGTGAGACTTAACGTCCCCTTCGGGTTTTTCTAGAAATTCCGGTTTGTTTTTACTTCTCTATTGTATCTTTTTTATCGAAAACCTGTCAATGCCTTCAATATCGTCACCACGATACCATCCGATATTCAATATATTTAAGTTTAAATATCTCTCCCCTAGCCTAAAAAAAGCCTCAAATAAAGCAAAAATGGTTAATATATTTTTTGCTTTATTTATTTTAGTGCCGATACGCATTTTTCTCTAAAAAAACTTATCCACAACTAAAATAATTTTTATTCAGAAAAAACTCAACATCTCCCCGCTCTTTTTTTATTCAAAATATAGACCTAAAAGCCATAAAAAGATGTCATTTATTTACATACAGAAAAACAAATAATTTCCGTTCTTCCCTCCGTCTAGCGTCATAATTTTAACCCTCTTAAAAATAGCGCTTGATCTTTTTAAATTATTAACAAAAATTATCATGTCGGCAAACACTAACTCAAGATTTGCTCGTATTCTATGTTTAAATAGTCGAATTGTGTTTATTTTGCCTCAAATAAGCCTTTTCTTATCTAAATAACCTTAATAAACATTAATAAATAACAACCTGCTAATTTACAAATCTTAAACCTTTATCCGTTTTTCTTTATCCTATAAAAAACAAACATAGCCCTAACGCCTATATCGCCCTTCTAAGGATGTCCTAGGCTTAGCATGCTATTTAATAGCAACCCGAAATATAAGATTCTTTCCTGCCCCCTCATCGCCACCAAAATAAAAAACACATAAAGACAGGCGGCTCTTAGCAAGACATCAAAAAAAATATTTATTTTAATGATTCAAATTAAAAGATCATCGGTTTTATTTTAAAAAAATATTTATCCCCAGAATTGCCATTTCCGATACTTTTACTAAACCGATATCGGTCTTCAAAACCCTAAATTAAAGCAAGAAAAAAATAAATTATTTGATAACCGATATTTGCCTATTGACAAGATTTTATAAAAAAAATAAAATAGGGATAGGACATTAAGTCCGGATTTCTAGCAGACGGCCCCGCTTCGGCGGGGCTTTCTGTTTTCCATTATTAAAATATCAGTAAAAGAAGAAAATAATACGATCCAAGTATTTAACCAAGACCGCAATAAAAAAAGACTCCTTGGGCTATGAGTCTTTTTTTATTGCGTTATTAGCATCTAATTCCCTCTCCTAGAAGATATCTATCTTCCTAGCGGACTTTTTAGCTCTGCTGCCTTCTAGTTGCCTCAGAAACGCTTCTATTTGGTCTAAGCGATAAACCCTATAATTATTGCCTGGATAACGATACGCTTTTAGTTTTCCGTTGTTATCCCAATTTCTTAAGGTCAAAGGAGTGACATGAAGCAATTTTGCAGCTTTAGTTATTGTTAAATATTTTTGCATCTATTTTTTTGATTACTAATGTTTATTAATGTTGTTATTCCTATTTTATTCTTTTTACTACTTCTGTCAATGGATTTATCCACCTATATTATTGAGGCGCTCACTTTTTACCAAACATATAAACATTAATAAATATATTTTTGAACTTCTATAAACATTTATATTATTTTTATATATTTTCCAGCTTTTAAGCCAATTCTATTATTGATACCACTCCACCTTTATCGTATGATTAAGATATGCAACTAAAGCAATTACTAAACAAGCTGCTAGCCTGGAACTTAGACCTGATCTTCCCAAGGCATTGTTTAGGCTGCAACATAGAAGGCGCCTACCTTTGCCAAGATTGCTTAAAATTATTGCTACCACTAAATAGCGTCTCTTGTTTTATTTGCGGACGTCGCTCGCCTTCCGGCCATATCTGCCAAAAATGCACCCACCAAAATCATTCCCCCTTAAATGGAATAATGGTGGCTGCCGACTGGAATAATTTATTGCTTCGCCAAATAATTTATGAATATAAATATCGCTTCATAAAAGAACTAGCCGAACCTCTTTCAGAATTAATTATCAAGTTTTTAAACATTGCTCAACCCGCCTGTTGGCCCAAACAACCAGACCATAACCAACTGCTAATAATTCCCGTCCCTCTTCATGGCCAACGATTAGCCTGGCGAGGATTTAATCAATCTGAATTGCTAGCCCAGAAGATCGGTTCCCATTTCAATGTTAATTTAGCCGGAAACATTTTAATTCGCTCCCGCCACACTCTCCCCCAGCGAGAGATAACAGATAAAAAAATTCGTTTAGAGAATATTAAAAAAGCCTTTTCTTTGTCGCCAAAAATAAAAGCTGAAAATTATTCCCTAAAAAATAAAATTGTTATTTTATTAGACGATGTCTCTACCACCGGCGCCACCCTCCAAGAATGCGCCAGAGAGTTGCAGAAACTAAAACCTAAAGAAATCTGGGGGTTAGTTATAGCTAGAGGATAAAAAATTAAATTGACTAAAGCCTTAAAAAAAGATAAAGTTTTAATGTATTTGTCTTAATACGTAGAGGTGGCTGAGCGGGTTGAAAGAAAGCAAGCGTGCAGCTTTCAACGGGCTATGGCACCACAAAAAACTTAATATGGAGAGGTGGCTGAGCGGCTGAAAGCAGCATCCTGCTAAGATGTTGAGCCTTTACGGGCTCCGCGAGTTCGAATCTCGCCCTCTCCGCCCTATTGAAAGCGGTGGGATGCCTGAGCGGTTTAAGGGGACAGTCTTGAAAACTGTTGTCCCTTCACGGGGACCGTGAGTTCGAATCTCACTCCCACCGCTTTCAATAGAAAATATTTACATAAATATTAATATGGAAGAAAAGCCAAAAAATATTATTTCTTCTTGGACCGCCCCAGAGTTTATTCGTTATGAAAAAACTCGAACCTGGTTCATTGTTTTAGGCGCAATTACCGTTGGCCTTCTCGTCACGGCAATTCTAACTAAAAATTATTTTTTTGCCCTGCTGATATTAATATCTTCTTTTCTGGTTTATATCCACGCCCAAAAGCATCCCCGCAAAATAACTATCAAGATCACGGATGAAGAAATAGAAATAGGAAATAACTTTTCTTTGTCCCATAAAGAAATATTATCTTTTTGGATATTTGAAGATTCTGAAATTAAAACCTTGAGCTTGGAAACAAAAAAAATACTGCGGCCAAAAATCACCTTGCTGTTAGAAAATACAAAAACGAACGAGATCAAAGAGTCATTATTAAGATTTATCAAAGAAAAAAAACACGAAGAATCTATTCCTGATATTATTGCTAGAAAATTAAAGTTTTAGTTTATTTATGCGCCCGTAGTCTCCACCTTCGCTCTCATTGCATTCGAGCTTCGGACGGACAAGCAGTTTGTTTGACATAATGCTTGCCCATCGAAGCTCCGATGAAAATCGGAGCGCAGTTGGGCGCCCGTAGTCCAACGGATAGAACATAAGCTTGCGGAGCTTAAGATCGAGGTTCGATTCCTCGCGGGCGCACCATAATAGAATAGTTCGAGCAAGCCAACTGCTTGGCTTGCTATTACTTATAATTTTAAATTAAGAAGATTTAAAATTAACTCTCTTGATCCCTCTTTCTTCTCCTATCTCTTCTCTCCCCCGCGTCTCTCCGGCCTACCAAAAACGGCTGGCCAAGCTCGGAATTAAAACTCTCCGGGATTTATTTTTTCATTTCCCGCGCCGCTATAATAATTTTTCAAAAATCACTAAAATAAGAGACCTACGAGCCGGAACAATCGCAACGATTCAAGGACAAATAATCAAAATAGACAATATCCGCACCTGGAAAAAACGAATGACCATAACCCAGGCTTATGTTCAAGACGCTACCGCCAGCATAAGAATTGTCTGGTTCAACCAGCCATACCTTACTAAATCCTTAAAAATTAACGACCTAATTAATATCTCTGGTAAGGTAAACCTTGATAAAGATTTATATTTCTCTAATCCTGCTTATGAAAAAATTACCGGGCAACTAAGGCATACCGGCCGAATAGTGCCTGTTTACCCCGAAACTACCGGACTGTCTTCCCGCTATTTGCGCTATATAATTCAGCTGTATTTGCCAGAGGCAAAACAAATAAAAGAATGGCTGCCTGAGAGCGTAAAACGCTCTCAGAGATTAATTAGCTTAGATACCGCTATCTTACAGGTTCATTTCCCCTCCTCGCTTAAAAACGCCAACCAAGCCCGGCAAAGGCTAGCCTTTGAAGAGTTATTTTTGCTTCAAGTCTTCGCTTTAGACCAAAAGTTTCAAAGACTAAAAGAACAAGCCCAGCCTGTTCCATTCAATAAAAGCTTAATTACTGATTTTATTGCTAAATTATCCTTCCAGCTTACCCCGGCGCAAAAAGGAGCCGCCTGGGAAATCTTTCAAGACCTAGCCAAAGACAGGCCAATGAACCGGTTGCTTGAAGGAGATGTTGGTTCGGGAAAAACTATCGTAGCCGCCATGGCTGCGTTAGAAAATATTAAAGCCGGGAACCAAACCGTTTTCATGGCGCCCACGGAAATCCTGGCCAAGCAACATTTCAATACCTTAAAAAAACTATTGAACGATTTTAATATAAAAATCGGCTTAATTACTAGCAGTGAAAAAACAACCAATGGCCAGACAGAAAAGAAAGAGAGCAAATCTTCATTCATAGCTCACAACTCAGACCTAATTATTGGAACACAGGCCCTGATCCAAAAAGGAGTTTCTTTTAAAAAATTAACTCTGGCTATTGTGGACGAGCAACATCGTTTCGGCGTGGCTCAACGCGCCGCGCTGCAAAAAAATATCGCTGTTTCTCCGGACGGCTTGCCCCAAAAAATACCTCATCTTTTATCCATGACCGCCACCCCTATTCCCCGCTCGCTGGCTTTAACTTTATATGGAGACCTAGATCTTTCACTGCTAAATGAAATGCCTAAGGGCCGGCAAAAAATTATAACTCGATTAGTTCCCCCAGAAAAAAGAACTGCGGCTTACAATTTTATCCGCCAACAAATATTGTCTGGCCGGCAAGTTTTTGTGGTCTGCCCTAGAATTGAAATAAGCGAAAGGAGCCTTGAAACAAATAGCCTCTTGCCAGCAGCCGAAATAAAAGCGGCTAAAGAAGAGTATGAAAAATTATCAACCAAGATATTCCCTGAAGCAAAAGTCGCCCTGCTTCACGGTAAAATAAAATCTAAAGAAAAAGAAAAAATAATGTCCGATTTTTCCAATGGGAAAATCGATATTCTAGTGGCCACTTCCGTGATAGAAGTTGGCATAGACATTCCCAATGCCACAATTATGATGGTTGAAGGAGCTGAAAGGTTTGGCCTGGCGCAATTGCACCAGCTGCGCGGCCGCGTAGGGCGAGGAGAACACCAATCTTATTGCCTCTTGTTTACCGATTCTAACTCCGAGCCAGCCCAAAAAAGACTAAAAATTATGGCTACTTGTTCGGACGGATTTAGATTAGCCGAATACGACCTGCGGCTCCGCGGGCCGGGAGAGTTTTTTGGCACCAGCCAATCTGGGCTTCCTGATATGCCTTTAGGGCCGCTAATTAACTTAATAATGGTCAAACAAGCCCGCGATGAAGCGGCTAAAATATTAAAACAAGACCCTGAACTTAAAGACTATTCCCTGCTCAAGGAAAAACTAAAAAAGTTCCAAGAGAATATCCACATGGAATAGATTGATTTTTTCTAACAAACCAGCTACAATAAGAAACAATTAGGGGTTGGTAAATTAAAAAAACAAAAAAGGAGGCTAGGCATGGAAGCGGCAAAAAAATTGCGAATGATGATTCTCAGAAAAAGAGTTAATTTTGCGAAAAATAATCCCGAAGAGTTCGAAGAACGATATCGAGTTCGCCGTCAATCAAAACAACAGAAAAACAAATAGCAATAATAAACACTAGCCAACCCAAACTTAAAAGCCCAGCGAAACCTCGCCGGGCTTTTTACTTCCTAAAATAACTATTTTTAATGCTGCAATTTCGGCGTCACCGCAAAATCGTCGTCCCGTAAAAACGAGATTCCTTAAAACCCCTCGGTTTTAATATTTCCGCCAAGGGGGCGCTGCGCTCCCCCTTCGCCCCCTCAGGATTTTGGCTGCCGCAATTTTGGCGTCACCCAAAATCCCATATATTTTCCAAACATTAATCTGGTTTGCGCTTCCAAGCCCGGCAAAGCGCCAAAGACAATAATGGTTACCGGCATCAGGATCCATTGCAAAACCATAAAAATATATCTGTGTGAACCGTATTTTTGCGGCCGCGGCGGCAGACTCATTGCTCCATAGATTCCCGAGGAAACAACTCCCACCATCGCTGCCGTCATAATGATTCGAGTGATCTGAGGCAAGTTATAAGAAAGGACTGAAACATTAAAATCATGTCCGCCCAAAAATAACGGCAGCCAACCGAGCATAAAGAGAATCAAAGCATTAGTTCCCCAAGACCAAAAACCTTCCACATGGTTAAAAGCCCAAAAAACTTTTGTCCTCAAAGAGATCTTTTTATTATTCAAAAAACCAAATAGAACATATGGGACGTTTTCCGCTCCCCAACCCCATCGCCTTTGTTGCTTGTAAACATTTACAGCAGTTCGCCACCAATTTTTTGCTAAATTGGCGTCCATAGAAACAGGGTAATAAAGAGGAATAACCCGATAACGGCCATCATAGAACAATAGCGATTGCCAGAAAATCCGCGAGTCTTCTGAAACGTTTTTTATTGACCAAAAGTCCATTTCTACTATGGTTTTAAAGTTCATTGAATGGGAAGAAAAGGTCGCCAATCTCTCCGGCCTTTCCTGCTGCATCATATGCCAAAAAGTGCCGCTTTGCGCCACCACGCGGGAGAAAGACGGCGCGCTCCAAATATTATTATTAAATATTGGCACCGGCTGAAAACTGCAAAAGACCCTGTCCGGCGTTTCTAAAAAAACATAAGTCAAACGGCTAAAATATTCTTCATAAACCACCGTGTCCACATCAAGGACCGAAACTAAAATATTTTCGTATGGAATATTTAATTTATCAATAACCTCTTCTTTAACTCTCCGGCCGGCCCAAGTTTCATTGGACCCTTTTCCCTTTAGTTCCCCTTCTATGTCTGCCGGATGATGAGTGACCAAAAACTTAAAAAACTTATCGCTATATTTGGCAGTGATTTTTTTAGCGACTTCGGCCGCCGGCTTGCCGCCTTTTTCTTCAACCGCCAGAACCACGATCATCTTGTCTTTTGGATAGTTGGTGCTAAGCAGCGAATCGAAAGAGTCAGACACCAATTCATACCCCTCTTTATACATCGGCAAAACGACCAAATGATAGACCTCTTCCCATTTTAGATCGTATTTGCCATTGTTTTTCTTTAACTCCTCCAGCCAATTAATTTTCATTATTTTTTGGATGGCGCCGTAGCTAGAACGCAAATGCATCGAAAGGAACATCGTTTTTAACAGCCAATAAAGGTCGAAGGCAATAATAAAAAAAGCTGCGCCAACCGGCCAAGCCCAAGACAAAAAAACGACGCCAACCAGCGTCCCCCAAGATAAGATTCCGGGCAACATTTCCAGCCATCGATAGAGCCTTCTTTCTTTTGGATCTGCCAGATCGGTCGCGTTGCCAATTTTTATATAGTCTTTCTTTTCCATAAATTATCTTGCGCTCCTTATCACGATCAAACGCCGCAAGATCAGGTCGCTTTTACTTCTCATCGCCTCTCCTTCAAAGTCAAACCAAGTTCTTTTAAAATCGATTCGGGATATTTTCCGGCGCTGGCCAAACTCCGGATCCAATAAGTAAATATTTTTAGCGTCCAAGCCAACCACCACGCTATAATGTCCCTCGTCTTGCGAGAACCAACCAACAATTACCGGCAGATTTTTATTTAGCCAAAAAGCGACATCTTTAAAATCCGCGTTATCTTTTATCATTATTTTTAATCCTAATTGCCCCACCGCTTTTTTTATTCCGGCCAAAGGTGTGCCTATTTTAGCGTTAGCACCGGTAATCTTTTTTATCCTATCTTCGCTAAGCGACAAGCCCAAATAATCAAAAACCATTTTTAAGCTAGTCACCCCGCAAAAACCCGGTTGTTGTTTCAATGGTTTTATTTTCAACATAGTAGCGTTTCAAAAAATAAATACGGTAAAATTGTAGCGCTACGGGGAATCGGCTTCACCTCTCGCCCCGCCGCCGCGGGGCTCGGGCTAGCCACCGCCTCACAATTTTATCTGCTGATAAAATTGCTCCGGCGTTTGATTCCCCGCCGCGAGCCAAGCAGTTGGCTCGCTTTTATTTTTTAAACTCGTAGCGCTACGGGGAATCGAACCCCGATTGACGGCTTGAAAAGCCGATGTCCTGACCGTTAGACGATAGCGCCAAAAACAATAAAATCCCTCCTGAGCAACAATATCATAGCTTAAATATTGAAAAAGAGCAATAAAATAGGTATGCTAAGCCTATGAAAATATTGGCTATCGAAACCTCCTGCGACGACACAGGAATTGCCATTTTAGAATATGATAAAAGCAGCCAGCCAAAGATCTTGGCTGATTTTGTTTCTTCGCAAATTAAGGTCCACGCCAAATGGGGCGGGGTTGTGCCGATGCTGGCTAAACGCGAACACCAAAAGAACATAATTCCCCTATTCAAAAAAGCGCTTAAAAATATTCCGGCTAAGGCGCAAAAACCAGGCACTAAAAAACAACAAAACAGCATAGACACCCTAAAAAATATCCTAGACCACGAACCGGAACTTTTTAAAAAACTCCTGCCTTTTCTAAAAAAATCCTTAAGGCCCGATATCGATTATATCTCTTTCACTACCGGCCCGGGACTGGAACCAGCTCTCTGGGTGGGCGTTAATTTTGCCCGAGCACTAAGTTATTGGTGGAATATACCGCTTTTGCCGATTAACCATATCGAAGGCCATCTTTGCGCTAATTTCGCCTCTGGCGAAATTAGCGCCAGCCAAAAAGTCTTTCCGGCTATTGCACTTATAGTCTCGGGCGGACATACGCAATTAATCTTAATAAAAAAACTTGGCGATTATGAAATTATCGGCGAGACGCGCGACGACGCGGCTGGTGAAGCTTTTGATAAAGTAGCCAAGATGTTAAAGCTTGGGTATCCGGGCGGTCCAATAATTTCAAAACTTGCCCGCTTCGCCGAATCGAGGCAAACCGCTCAAACGCTTAATTGCTCAACGACTCAATCCCTTCCCCCCTTCTCTCTCCCCCGCCCCATGCTTAATTCCGGCGATTTTGATTTTTCTTTTTCCGGTCTAAAAACCGCAGTTTTATACAGCCTGCAAAAAATGACGCCGGCTCAAATAAAAAAATTAACACCGATGATTGCCGCTGAGTTTCAACAATCGGTCATTGATGTTCTGACAGCTAAAACTTTGTCCGCGGCCAAAAAACACAACGCCCAAACACTTATCTTGGCTGGCGGCGTCGCTGCCAACCAGGCGCTCCGCGAAAGCCTTTCCCAAAAAACAGAAGAGCAACAATTGGCTTTTATGGTCCCGCCGCTTAACCTTTGCATGGATAATGCCGCCATGATCGCCTTAGCCGCTTATTGGCAACTCAAGCAAGATCGCTCTCAAAAAGCTGATTGGGCCTCAGCTAAAGCCCAAGCCAATTTAAGAATCTCCTAAACTGCCCCCAGCAAAAAAGAATATTTTAAAGGCCGTAATTTTTTGCTATAATAACGGCATGAAGATTCTCCTCTTTGCAATCCTTGGCATCGCCCCCAGCCTTCTTTGGCTGCTTTTTTATCTCCATAAAGATAGCCACCCAGAACCAAAAAAAACTATCTTGCTGGTTTTTTTGGGCGGCGCCTTAATGGGGCCGGTGGCGCTGCTGCTCCAAGTTTCCGCCGCTTCCGCCTTTAATCCTTCTGCTTCCTGGCAAACAATTTTAGCTTCGTTAAGCCAAAATAGCTATTTGTTTTTTTTAAATGTTTTAGCTATCGCTCCGATAAGCGAAGAGCTTCTAAAATATTTAGTTGTCCGATGGCAAGTGCTCAAGGACCCCAGCTTTGATGAGCCGCTTGATGCCATGATATATTTGATCGTTAGCGCCTTAGGGTTTGCGGCTACAGAAAACCTCCTCACCCTTTTTCTCTCTCAAGACCTGACAATAAAAATGGCTTTCTCCCAGGCCCTGGCTAGATTTTTAAGTGCTACTTTTTTGCATACTTTAGCTTCCGGAACCCTAGGATATTTCGTCGCCTGCTCCCTGCTTAATTTAAAGCACCGGTCTTTTATTTTCCTAACCGGATTATCCTTAGCGGTTATTTTGCATAGTCTTTACAACTACCTGGCTTGGCGGTTCACAACTAACGATTTTTTTGCCCTAATAATCGCCTTCTTGCTGATAGCCATGGCAGGGCTCGTCAATTGGCAATTCCGCTATTTAAAAAAACAGCTGTCAATTTGCAAAATAAGATAAACGGGCTATAATAAATTAACATAGAAATCCGGATGCGTTTAAATATCACGCCGCGGATTTTTTCATTGCTCTGTGATGAATAATGGAAAAAATGCGGAATGACAAACACATGAACAAAAAACCATCTTTTTTAGAGCGATTAACCGGAGTCATGGAAGAGGAAGAAGAGACTAAAAACGTCCCGTTGAACAAAGCTGAAGAAAAAGAGCCGGAAGAGGAAGAAGAAGTTAAATCCCCTCTCCGCCCTAAAGATAGCGAGGCTAGCAAAAAAGAAAAGAAGATCGCCCTGCCTCCAGAACCCGAAAAAACCGCCCAAGAATGGCTGCCTGATTCTGAAGGACAGCTAACAATTGATGTTTATCAAACACCAACAGACATCGTTATTAAATCCACTATTGCCGGCGTGAGTCCGGAAGACCTGGACATCACCATTACCAACGACATGGTAACTATCAAAGGCAAAAGAGAAAAAGACGAAGTAATTTCCGGCGGCGATTACTATTACCAAGAATGTTATTGGGGAGCTTTTTCCCGCTCAGTTATTTTGCCGGTGGATGTGGAAGCGGAAAAAGCCGACGCCTCAATGAAAAATGGGATCCTGACTATCCGTTTGCCAAAAATAGAAAAGATCAAAACCAAAAAGATCAGGGTTATTTCAAACTAAGCTAGACCGCGGCAACAAAAGTTTTTATTACAAAAGCAATTTTGCTGTTTTGTCTGGCAAAATTGCTTTTTAAATTATGTTTTCCCTCACCAAAAAAAGGCTCAAAACTTCAGGCTTGGTTTTTCTAGCGGTTTTTTTATTTGGCGCCTTAGCTATCACCTCTTTGGCTGCCGTCAACCATGATCAAGTTATTATCGGGCTGACTATCGGCGGCTTTAAAGCCCAAGGGATAGCCAAAGAAAAACTGTCGGAAGTTATGGCCGAACAAATCGCCAACTTCAACAGCCAAAAAATAACTTTTATTTATAACGAAAAATCTTGGGAACTTTCCCCGGCTGATTTTGGGCTGACCATCAACGCCAATAAAACCGCCTCGCTCGCTTTGGCGGCAGGGCACGGCACATTTTTTAAGGCGCTAAAAGAGCAGGCAGAGACCTTGTTCGCCGGCCAAGATATAGCGCTAGATTATTCTATCGACAAACCAACCATGAACCGCGCGCTAAACCTTTTATCATCGATCGAAACTCCGGTTCAGGATTCCTCTATAAAATATGACGCCCAAAAAAATGATTTTACTATTTTGCCGGCTAAAAATGGCTTAGTTATCGACCAAGAAAAACTGACCAAAGACATTTTAAGCACTTTTAGCGAGCCCGCCCAAAACATTGCCTTGCTGCTGGTTGAAAAAAGATCACAGATCACCCAAGACGAATTGCAGCAAGTTATTGAAGAGGCTAAAACTTTGGTCGCTAATGCGCCTTATTTTTTACAAACCAGCAACGCCACCTGGCGCGTTGAAAAAACAGAATTAGCCGATTGGATCTCTGCTACTCCTTCAAGCGACGATCCGCAAAAAGCGCAGTTAATTTTAGATACGAAAAAAATAGCCGACTTTTTAAGCCCGCTGGCCGCCTCAATTAACCGCGAACCGATCAACGCAAAATTAACTTCCGAGAACGGCCAATTGCGCTTTGCTACTCTTTCGCAAAATGGCGAAAAATTAAATATTGACGATAGCGCCCAAAAAATTGCCGCCGATATTATCGCTGGCAAAAAAAACGTTTATCTGATCACCGATTCTATTGCCCCGCAGATCTCAAACCAAAACACCGAAGAGCTGGGGCTTCTCACGCTGCTGGGCAAGGGCGAATCTAATTTTTACGGCTCCACCGCTAATCGACGCATTAATATTAAAGTCGGTTCAACCAAGCTTAACGGATTTTTAATAAAGCCAGGCGAGGAGTTCTCTTTCGGCCAAAATATCGGCGAAATCGACGCGGCTAATGGTTGGGTGCCGGAGCTGGTAATTAAAAACAACCAGACTATTCCCGAATACGGCGGCGGGCTCTGCCAAGTTTCCACCACTCTTTTCCGCGCAACAATAAACTCCGGCCTTAAAATTACCGAACGGCACCCGCATGCTTATCCGGTTAAATATTATGACCCGCCTGGTTTTGATGCCACGGTTTATCCTCCTAGCCCCGACCTGAAGTTCATCAATGACACGCCGGGCCATATTTTGCTGCAAAGCCGCATCGAAGGCAATAAATTATTTTTTGAGATCTATGGAACCGATGACGGCCGAGAGGTGAAAATAAAAGGGCCGACTATCACGCAAAAAAATCCCGACGGCTCACTAAAGACCATCCTCACCCAACAGATATGGCGCGATGGAAAACTCGATCGGGAACAAGTCTTCCGTTCAAGTTATAAATCTGCCAGCCTCTACCCCACCGTGACTGCCACACCTACCCCAACTCCAACTCCAACGCCGATACCTACGCCTGCGGATTCACAACCTACGATAATTCCAAATCCATAAAAACAGAAAAACTCTCCGCCCAAAGCGTAGAGTTTTTTATTGTGCCTTGGGGGAGAGTCGAACTCCCACAGGTTGCCCTACCAGCTCCTAAGGCTGGCGCGTCTGCCAATTCCGCCACCAAGGCCTATTTTCAATTTAACCTTTTATTGCTTCAAAAATCAATAGCTCATACCTTGACAGGATATTATCAAAAGTGTATAATATAATATTCCGGTTAAGGCTTATTTAAGCCCCAAATCGGGTTCCGGCTAAACCCGGAACTGGTTAGAACTTTAAAAATCGAAAAGGGAGCATTCCCCTTTCTCAATATATATCGGCAATGGATTATCCAAAGCCTCTTGGCTTTGGCTGAAGATATGAATAAAAAAATAAACTTAAAATAAAATAATATTGAGAAAGGAGAAAAATATGACAGAGACCAAAAGGAAAAAAGAAGCAACAGTTTCTTTGGTGGTTGATATTGAAAAATTAGACCACTCAGGAGAAAATAATTTTTCTATCGTTGCTTCAGCAACTTTAGTCAGAGGCGATAGGCCGCTAGGAGGACAACAAATTAAAATCTTCATCGACGGAGTAGAAAGCGAACCGCTAATAACTGACCAAGATCACGGCCGAGTTTTATATAGAAAAACTTTTTCTACTATAAATCAAAGCTTTTCTATTGAAGCCAGGCAAATCGGCTTTAATACGCGTTCAGCAAAAATTACCCGGCTGCTTCCATGGCCGGATAAAAAGAAAAATGACGAAGCTGGCGCGAAACTAGAGATCTTAGCCACTCGCTACTGCGACAATATTCTTTATGTCTCTCTGGTCCGTTTGGATAAGGACGGTAAAGGATCGCCTGGTCAAATTTTCTATATTGACCAAGTTACTACTGGTTCTATTATTCAAACAATTAAAGCTCAGGAGCACGGCATTGCTCTTCTCATTCTAGAAAAAAAAGAAGAAAAAAGAAGAGTTATTGCCTTTCTGCCAGAAAAGCTGAACGAGAAAATTAGGATTGATGTTTTAGGGACAAAAAATGTCGAAGAAAAAGATAAAACAGTTACTCCTGAAAAAAGCCTGTTTGAAAAAATGAGAAAGGCTTTTGCCAAAGGAGAGAAAGACGCGATTAAAGGATCGAGATAAAAAGACAAAATAAAAAAATCAAAAAGGAGAAAATATGGGACGCATTAAAGACATATTTTTAGGTGGAGCAGTAGACCAAATTGTTACCCGAGTTCTAAAAACCTTTATGTCTCAAGGGACAGGAATTATGGGAGAAAAAATACAAAGCTTCATTAAGCATCCGCCCCAGGCAAGTTTTATGAGGGCCATACTGATGCTCGAACCGGAAGATGCAGAATCTTTTCGTTATCTACTCAAAAAAGCCAAAGAAGAAGGCAGAATGAAAGAAATGGTTATGACAATTTCTGCTGCCCTACCTTTAAAAGACGACGGGTCTTTGGATACTAATGAGGCCAGAGTCGTTATGGCTCAGATAGCTAAAGCGAACCCTGAGGTGCTTGATCAATTATTTGAAGCATTATCTCATTCTTCTCTTACCCACCAATTGGAGCACGAATTAGAGCACATGGGCAATGCTCTTGAAAAAGTGGCGCTGCAAATAGCTTATACTGTCGGCGCCACGAACAAGAGTTTAGAGCTTTATGCAGAAGAACACAAAGAAAAACACTTCGTCAGCCGTTTAGCTGACATCTTATTCCGATAAGGAGGAACGATTATGTGGGCTATGATTAACTTGTTCAGAAAGAATATAAAACTTGGAGTCTCTGTGTTGGTTTGGGACTGGTTGTTGCTTTTTGTAGTTATGTTGGCGATAGCCGGCCTAACGCAAGAAGTTATGCATCCGGCATTACCAATCATTGGAGTCCTCTGGGTTTTGGCCACAGCTGCAACTATTTGGCATCTAGGCGGGATAGCGGTTGACTCCTTGTTCTTAGCCAAACTTTTAAAAGAAGAGATTGGAACAGAGTTCACGCGAGCGCTTAATGTTTTCTTTTTTTTAGGCAGCACGACCGTGATCTTCTTTTCTTTATTTCCAATTTGGAAGTTTTGGGCCGCAACATTTATTCTCCCGATTGTCCTGGTTGGCATTTTTACCACCGCAAACTTGGCTAATAAGGAAACTGCTTGGATAAGGTTTTACAGGGTTTATGTTTGGTTGGCTGCGGCGATTCTTTTCATTCTGGCAATAGCCGGCATCGCCGGTTGGTTCAAAACCGACATTTTCGGATTAACGCCGGAAAAGATTAGTTTTTTTCTTAGCAGCTGGACAGTAAGATTGTTTATTCTTGGCCTTGTCTTTTGGGGGCTGAGCCTTATCCCAAAAATCCCAACAAAGATTTTGGGGTTTCTAAGAGTCTCGGGCTCAGTTATTTTAATTATAGTCATCACGATTATAATTCTTCCTGAAGTACAAGCAAAATTAGTTTCACTTGGCGGCAATGCCGGTGATAAAAAAGAAACCATCGCCGCTCCTGTTGTATCAAAAAACCCAGAGCCGGTCACAAAACAGATTCAAATACCTTCCGAGGCAAAATTCGTAGCCACCGTCATGCTAAACGATCGAGTTTGCATGGAGAGAGAAAGCCTGGATGGCCCGCCGCCAAAGTTCTTTGTTGATCTGGGCGGCGAAATTAAATCGCACCCCTGGCCAACAGACAAAAAGCAGTATTGCGCCACCAACAAGCACCGCCAGGAAGGATACCAGCTCTATATCTACGCAGAGCCAGGGCAAAGCCTTCCGGTCGCTTCAAAAACGGTTTGCCTATTGGATGAAACCTTAGGCAAAAAATAGTTCTTTAAACAAACCAAAAGCCTCCGTTCCACAATCGTGGAATTAGGAGGCTTTTTTCTTTGAACTTTGCAAAACTCAAGTTTTATAATCCGCTGCCTACTCCCGTTGGAATACCGGTGCTGTTTCCTGAAAGAAAAGTTGAAGTGATTATTCTCACGATTCCCCAAGCGCCAGCCATAACTGCCATACCGATGATTCCCCAGATCATATGCTGTTTGCCGTCCTTAATCTTGCCCTCGTCGCCAGCTGCCATAACATACTGAACGATACCCCAAACAAAATACAAGGTAACCAAAACGAAGAGCAATCCGATAACCATGTTCAATATATCTGTTATTCTGGTTATGGTGCTGTTGATATCGGCTGCCAAAACCATCGTCGGAAAAATCAAGCTCAAGGCAACAACTGCTACCTTTTCAAATATATCATTAAATTTTTTCATCCTGCTCACCTCCTTTCAAGCCGCATTTCATACGGATTTTTATTTATAATAATTTCCTAGCCTCTATTGGAATGCTTGTTGGATTATTCTCACGATTCCCCAAGCGCCAGCCATAACTGCCATACCGATGATTCCCCAGATCATATGCCTCTTGCCTTCTTCCAATTTGCCTGTGTCGCCGCTAGAACTTGCCCGCACGAACTCCACAATCCCCCAGAAAAAGAATACTGTCACCAAAATAAACAGCAAGCCGATTATTTGGTCCAGAACATTTTTAATCGTAGTGATTAGCGCATTGCCTTCTCCCGTGCCGCCGCCTAAGATCTCGGTAATATATCCAATGATCGCGTTGCTCGCCATAATGACCGCGATGCCTGCTATTGTCCAAACAAGATTTCTTTTTGCTGTCCTAAGCTTTTCTTCGCTTCCTTGAGCAGTTGCAAATTGGAAGCCCGCCCAAATAAGCATCAATACAGCAAAAGGAATAGCTAGAGCAATCAAAAACTTTGTAATCTTTAAGATTAGTTCGCTGATGCTGCTCACCCCGACAAAGTTTGGCAAGGAAGCGCTACCGCCGCCAGAAGAGCTTTTTTGAGAAGAATTGGAAGAAGAAGTTGGGTCATAATCCGAATTGGGCAAATTACTTGCCTCTGGATCTGTCGGATCATAAGATTGACTACCATCATATTCACATCTACCCGTGCTTGTGTTGCAATAAAAACCAGGGTCATTACACCCGCCGCAAGGATCTGTAGAGTTGATATACTCATCATTTATCTTGGCACCGCCGCTGGCTGCGCAATACATTTCGCAAGCAGCGCCCAAATTGCCGTATTCGGTTATCGCAGATTGGGTAAGGGTGGTGAAATCTTTGCCATTAGCGCAAGTGCAATTAGCAGCCAACGCCTTTTGGCCAACGCTGCCCCAGAATAAAAAACCGCCGATTATCAAAAACGCGAAAAAAAATGTTTTATAAGATTTTAATTGCATTGTTTTTATAAACAATTAACTCTCCACCAATTGCCGGGAACAAACCCGTCAACGCTGGTGCCAAAAGTTGTGATTAGAGTGTTCACTATAGCCCAAGAAGCCAAAATTATTAGAACGCCGATCGCCACATTTTTGAACATCTCTTTACCTTTTTTAAACCGCTCTTCCGATCCGCCTGCTGATACCATCATTATACCACCTATCAAAAAAAGCAGTCCAGCCAGCGGCGCGACTATATTTTTAACCACAAAAAGCAACACATTACTGATCAATTGCAAGAAATGGCAAGGGGTGCAAGAGGCTGCCCGGCAATTAGGCAAAAGGCCAGCCGCTTCAACCGGCCAGATAACAAAAAAAGCAAAACCGATAACCAAGCACGGAACTAATATTTTTTTGAAAATATTTTTATTCATAAAATTAATCCCTCATTAAAGCTGATACTTGGGTGTTAGCCACTTCTAAGGCATCGGCTGCTGTGGCGCTATTCCCTACCACTGATTCTATCATATCGGCAAAAATACCCTCAATGGCTAAATTATCAACTTCCCACCAAGATTTAGCATATAAAGACTGCTGGGCAAAAACTCCCAGGTCTGCATCGGATTTTTGCTCATCTATCAAATCGCGCCTTGCGGCCGGTTTTTTAGTCGCGGTTAAATATTCACGGCTGTTTTCCTGAGAAGATAACCAAGTGATGAATTGCCAAGCCGCCGCCTGATTAGGCGAGCTTTGGCTAACTGCCTGCGCCCAATAATTGGCAAAGGTGGCTTTATTGCCGCTTTGGGAGATTTGCGGCAGAGCCGCCACGCTAAAGTTCAAATGCGACGCTCGGGCACGGACTATCGGTATTTGATAGGCGTAATTTAACATCATCGCCGCCTGCCCCTCCACAAAAGCGTCCACGGAATAATGCTGCAATCTATTCCAGGTATAAACCTTAAGCGCGGGCCGGGCAAAATTAGTATAAAAAATAAGGGCTTGTTTGCCGGGGTTAAAAGTTTCCCCGGATGAAGAAATATTTTGGTTAAAAGCTGCCTCGGTCTTCTCCTCGCTCACCATGACTGCGCCGCTTTGCAGCATTAAAGCCGATAAAATATCCGTTGAGCGGTTAACATTTTCAGCCGTGCCCAGAGCCGCGCCGGCTTGCAAAATATTATTTTTCGCGTCGCGCTTGGTCAATTTTTCCACCGCCGCGTTAAACTCGGTCCAAGTTTTTGGCGCGCTGGTTATGCCGGCCGAGTTAAACAGGTCTTTATTGTAAAAAAGCGCTAGAGAGTCAACCGATAAAGGAAAAGCATAAATCTTGCCGCTATCAATAAAATCCTGGCTGGCTACATCCACAAAAACTTCATTATATCGGCTAGTTGTAACCAAGCTTGCCGGCGCAGCCGCTAATTTATCTATGTGCTTTGGCAGCCAAGTATTATGGATGGAAAAAATATCCGGACCGCGGCCAGCCGCTAAAGCATCCACCAAGTCATCTTCGTAAGAAGTGATGTTCTTTTTATAATAATTTATAGTGACATTCGGATATAGCTCTCTATATTTATCTATTAAGGGCTTATAGACGCTGGAATCATCAAAAACGCTCCAAAACTCCAAGGTTATAGGTGTGGCCGTGTCTTCTTTGAAAGGATTTATTATGACAACCGCGATAACAATAACAGCTATCAGGCCAAGAGCTGAAAATAAAATTATTTTTGTTTTGTCCATTTTCGAAAATTAAGGCTTAATAAAGATTAAACCATAGTGATATTCCCCCGCATCAAAAACCCGATTAAAAACCAATCCTTCTTCTTGCACCAGATTTCTGGCTTCATCAAAAGACAGACGCCAGCCGCCCTGCGGCCCGATAGAAGATTTGTTTTTTTGCCAGTCAACCAAAACAAAAACTCCGCCCAGCTTTAAGACCCTCTTAGCTTCTTTTATGATTTCTGATTTTTTCTGCGTTTGGAATAGAACATTATGGAGCAAAACCAAGTCTACCGAGCCGTCGGCCAGGCCAGATCCGCCAGCCGTTTCCAAGTTTCCGCGCTTAGTTTCAATATTGGCCAGGCCGCCAAGCTTATAGCTGGAACGCACCGCTTCCAACGCCTCCTCCAAAATATCTACCGCGTAGACCTTGCCGTCTTGGCCGACTATTTTTGCCACCGGAAGAGTAAAATAGCCATGGCCACAACCAAAATCAGCCACCTTCATATCTTTTTTAAGGCCTATTTGGTTTATGACTTTTTGAGGACTAATGAACCCGCCAGTTCCGTTCATAGTAAAGCCTGCTATATAAACTAGCTATTTAGTTTTTTTACAAACAAGTCACTGAAGCCACTTTGTCGCCGTCGTCCAGCTTCATGATCCTGACTCCCTGAGTTGCCCGGCCAAGCAGAGAAATAGAACCTAAGGAAGTCCTGATAGTTTGGCCTTGCTTGGAAATAGCAATAACATCTTCTTCTTCTGATTCTAGGATCTTAGCTGCTACGATCTGCCCGGTTTTTGGCGTGACCTGAGCGGCTTTAATGCCCGATCCCCCGCGCCGCTGGATCTTAAACTGTTTTAATTCCGTTTTTTTGCCATAACCGTTTTCCGTAACCACTAGCAGTTCCAATTTCTCATTTTTCGCTTTGGCTTTTTCGCCAATTATTTCCATCCCCACCACCATATCTCCTTTTTTCAATCGCAAGCCTCTCACTCCGCTGGCGGCTCGGCCCATGGGGCGAGCATCTTTTTCTTTGAAGCGCACGCTTTGGCCTTTGCCGGTAATCAAAATTATTTCGTCGTTGCCCGAAGATGGCTTGACCCAGCGCAAGAAGTCGTCCTTGCCCAATTTAATAGCGATCAGGCCGCTGCGGCGCACGTTGGCAAAATCTTCTATTGCGGTTTTCTTTATTATACCATCTTTAGTGGTCATCACCAGATAGTTTTCCTCTCCATTGGCGCCCGCTGTTTTGGCGTCGCCCTTTTTCTTATTTTTCAAGTTTTCTTTCAGCGCCACCAAAGCATTAACTTCTTCTTTCGGCCCTAGTTCCAAAAAGTTAACCATCGCCTGTCCCCGCGCCACGCGGCTGGCTTCCGGGATTTCATAAGCCTTAGTCTGGAAAACTCGGCCGGTATTGGTGAAGAACAGCAAATTATCGTGGGTGTTCACGCTGGATAAATATTTAACCAAATCTTCTTCGCGCGTGGTGATGCCCGAAACCCCTTTGCCGCCCCGATGCTGGGCCTTGTAGTTTTTGGCATTCATGCGCTTCACATATCCGCCCTCGGTCAAAGTGATAACGCACTCTTCTTCCGGGATTAGGTCTTCTTCTTTAAACTCCCCGACCGGTGAAGCAAAGACTTTTGTCCGGCGTTCATCGCCAAACTTTTCTTTGAGCTGCGCCAGCTCCGTTTTTATCACGCCTAAAATCCTCTTGGGAGATTTTAACAACTCTTCCAATTCCGTGATTATCCGTTTTTTCTCTTTTAATTCATCCTCTATTTTCTTGCGCTCCAGCCCCGCCAGCGTTTGCAGCTTCATTTCCAAAATAGCAGCCGATTGCGCATCGCTTAATTTAAACTTTTTGCATAGCTGGTCGTGCGCGTCTTCTTTATTGGCGGATTTTTTAATAACAGCAATGATCGCATCAATATGGTCCAGCGCTTTTTTCAAGCCTTCCAAAATATGCGCCCGCTCTTTAGCCCTATCCAGATCAAACTTAGTCCGCCGTGTCACCACATTATATCGGTGCTCAACATATTGTTCCAAAAAAGCCTTAAGCGGCAACACTTGGGGCTGCAAGCCATCCATCAGCGCCAGCATATTCAAGTGGAAAGTTTTTTGCAGGTCGGTTAATTTGTATAAGCGGTTCAGCGTCTTTTGCGGATAAGCCTCGCTTTTCAGGTCAATAACTATGCGCACGCCGTCCTTATCCGATTCATCGCGAATATCTTTGATGCCATCAACCTTCTTTTCTTTTACCAAATCAGCGATCACTTCTAGCAAAGAAGCTTTGTTAACTTGATACGGGATTTCCGAAACAATTATTTGCTTAGCGCCTTTTTTGTCTTCAATGATTTCGGCTGTGGCGCGATTCACGATTGCTCCTTTGCCGGTGGAATAAGCCTGCACTATCGCCTGCCGGTCATAGATCGCTCCGCCGGTCGGAAAATCCGGCCCCTTAACTATCTTCATCAAATCCTCAGTGGTAGATTTAGGATTTTCTATTAAATAGGAAATGCCATCCACTAATTCCGTCAAGTTATGTGGCGGAATAGAAGTTGCCATACCCACAGCAATACCTAGCGACCCGTTCAATAAAAGCTGCGGAAGTTTGGCCGGCAAAACCATTGGCTCTTTCCGAGTGCCATCATAGTTATCGCCCCAAGGAATCGTATCTTTATCAATATCCTGCATCATCTCTTCCGCCAAAGCGGTTAAGCGGCATTCCGTATAACGCATAGCCGCTGCGCCATCGCCATCCAAAGAACCAAAGTTACCCTGGCCTTGAACCATGGGATAACGCATAGAGAAATCTTGTGCAAACCGCACCATTGTTTCATAAACCGCGCTATCGCCGTGCGGATGATATTTACCTAGCACATCGCCAACCACCAAGGCCGATTTTCTAAGCTTGGCGCTAGAGCGCAATCCCATATCCCACATGGCATAAAGTATCCGGCGGTGCACCGGCTTTAAGCCGTCGCGCACATCGGGCAGCGCCCGGCCAACGATAACAGACATTGCATAATCCAAATAGCAATCCTGCATTTCCTTAACTATTTCTTGCGGTTTGACATTGCCTATTTCCATAAAATAAAATTAATTTTCTATTATAAAATCATTCTATCGGCAACCTTTCTACTGTTGCCTGGCTTTCTTGCCCTGCTTTTAATTCAAAGCTGCTATCATCCAGATCTTCTTTCGCTGTTTGGATAACGCTGCTGATGCCAGCGCTCAAGCTTTGCCAAAGGCCGGGCATCTCTTTTTTTATCTCGCTCAAACCATTATTAACCTTATCGTTGTTTTTAGCTCCGGTTGATTGGGATAGCAAAGACGTTAAAGACCACAGCCAAAAAGCAAAAATAATAGTTGCTCCGATTATCGCCCCCACCCACATTATTTGGATCCTTATATAGCGGGGCTTCTTCTGCAATTTTTCTATAAAACCGACTAAGCTCATGGTTTGTCTGTTAAATATGCATGACCACAACTTCCATATCTTCTTCTGGCAGGTCTTTCTTCTTGATCGTTAATTTATCCACTGTTTCTTTTTTAGCGATGCCCATTTCTTTCAAAAAAACATCCACCCCGTCAGCCTTCAAGCTTAAACCCGGGATTTTATAATGCATCGGGATAACTAAACGCGGCTCAATTTGATTGATAATATCCACGGCTGTTTCCCCGTCAATGGTATTGGTGCCGCCGACCGGAACCATCAGAATATCTACGCCATCGATCTGCTCTACCTGCTCGGCAGTCAATTTAGACTGGCCCAAATCCCCTAGGTGCCCGATCTTTATCCCTTCCATCTCGATCACATAGATAGTATTGGCGCCCCGCTCTTTCCCCTCTTTGTCATCATGAAAAGAAAAGATTCCCCTCACTTCCACTCCTTTTATTTCGTACTCTCCCGGGCCTTCAACTATCAACGGCTCGCCGCTTAAGGCTTCCCGGTTATTGTGGTCGTAATGGTTATGGGAAACGGTGACCACATCAGCCTGGCTCCGCGGCGGAGTTAAACCGATCTCTTTGTCAAAAGGGTCGGTGAACAAAACCGTATCGCCGCTTTGGATTTTAAAACATGACTGCCCGTACCAAGTGATAACCATAATTGCTAAATGCGCAAACACCACGAGCTATCAGCAAACTAGTGGATAACCGCGGTTTTATCTGCGCTTCTATTTATTTATGCCTTAATTTTATCATATTTTTTTAAAACTGCAAACCCCAAAATCGAAGCATCTTCAAGCCTTGCAAAAATTGATTTTCTATATTATACTAACACCGTATTAAATGCCGAAAAATCCGCCCTATTAAACAAAATCATACTGATTTTAATTTGCAAAGCAAATTGTTCAACAGGGCAATTTAATAATTAAAAAACGGCGTTATCATCTTTTGATTATAAAATATTCGATTAATTAAATTGAAGTTTTGTGACTGAAAGACTTGTATAAACATTAAATGACAGCTAAACCAACAGCCGAGCCTAAAAAAGGCTTGATGACCGGGCTTTTAGCCCAATCCCCCAAAACCCCGAAATTAGGAGAAATCGTGAACGGCCACATTTTGGAAGTCGGCCGCGACACAGTTTTTATTGATTTGGGAGCAGCCGGCACAGGCGTGCTTTTTGGCCGGGAGATAAAAGAAAACCGCAACCTAATAAAAAGCTTAAAGCCGGGAGACGAGATTTCCGCCATGGTGCTGGAAACCGAGAATGAAAACGGTTTCGTTGAGCTTTCTTTGCAAGCAGCTCACCGGGAACAATCATGGGATGTTCTCAAAAATATGTCCGCCACCCAAGAAATAGTCAAGGCCAAAATAACCGCGGCTAACCGCGGCGGGCTAATGATCGAACTTGGCGGCGTAGTCGGATTTTTGCCGGTTTCCCAATTATCACATGACCATTATCCTCGGGTAGAAGACGGCGATAAAAATAAGATCCTGCAGGAATTGAATAAGTTTGTTAATAAGGAAATGTCCGTGCGGGTTTTGGATGTGGATCCGAGCCAGCAAAAATTGATCGTTTCCGAAAAAGCGGTCGGTGAAGAAAAAGTCCGCCAAGCCCTATCGCAATACCAGATCGGCGACTTGGTTGAAGGCACCATTTCCGGCGTTGTCGACTTTGGCGCTTTCGTGCGCTTCCCTCTTAAGGGCTCAGACAACCAAGAAAAACCAGAGATGATCGAAGGCTTAATTCATATCTCTGAAATTGATTGGCAATTGATCGAAGACCCGCGCCAGATCTTGCACGCGGAGCAAAAAGTCACTGCTAAAATTATTGGCATTGAAAAAGACCGCTTGTCCCTCTCCCTCAAGGCTTTGAAAAAAGACCCTTGGCAGGAAATCGAAGGCAAATATACCAAAGACCAAGTTATTAAAGGAGAGATCACCAAGATCAATCCGTTCGGCGCTTTTGCCCAAATAGACAAAGATATCCACGGTTTGGTGCATATTTCCGATTTTGGCTCGCTGGAAAACATGAACAAGGAATTAGAGGTTGGCAAAAAATACCAATTCAAAATAGTTTCCATTGAACCTAGCGCCCACAAAATGGCCCTGTCGCTCGTGCGGCCTGAAAGCAAAACCAAAGAAGAAGCCGCGGAAAACGAAACTAAAAAAACTGAATAATTTAGCATATTAACATACAAACACAAAAACATTTAAGCCCGGAGGATTTTAATATTTTGTTAAAATGTTTAAATGTCAAAATGTTTAAATGGCTATGAAAGGATTATTAAAAAACTTCCTTATCATTTTAATTCTATTCATCCTGGTCTCGGGTATTTTTTCCATGTTCAGCTCTTCTGGAAAAAGCCCAGCCGAAATCTCTTTAACGGAACTAGCCCAGCAGATCAACGATGAAAAAGTAAATAAAATAACTGTTAAAGACCAAAGCCTAGAAGTCTTCTTAAAAGACGAGACCAGCGAAGTGGCAACAAAAGAAGCGGAATCGGGCCTAACCGAGTCCTTGAAAAATTACGGCGTAGACACAACCAAACTCCAAAAAGTAGCAATTACAGTTGAGCAAGCTAGCGGCTGGAAATATTGGCTAGGCAATGTTATTGTCCCCTTCCTTTTGCCGCTTTTGATCATGGGATTATTCCTTTGGTTCATGATGCGCCAAGCCAAGCAAGGCGCTGGCGGGCAGGGCTTTGGTTTTACCAAATCTTTGGCGCGCATCATTATGCCGGAAGATAAAAAACAACAATCCAGCTTTGCTGATGTGGCCGGCTTAAAGGAAGCTAAACAAGAGTTGGACGAAGTAGTTGATTTCTTAAAGAGCCCGGAAAAGTTTATTGCTATCGGAGCTAAGATTCCCAAGGGAGTTTTGCTTATCGGGCCTCCGGGCTGCGGCAAAACATTGTTGGCGCGCGCGGTTTCCGGCGAAGCCAAAGTCCCCTTCTTCCATATTTCCGGTTCCGAGTTCGTTGAGCTTTTCGTTGGCGTGGGCAGCGCGCGAACCCGCGACTTATTCCAAACCGCTAAGAAAAACAGCCCTTGCATAATTTTTATCGATGAGCTGGATGCCATCGGCCGGCAGCGGGGCGCAGGGCTGGGCGGCGGACACGACGAAAGAGAACAAACCCTGAACCAAATATTAGTCGAAATGGACGGCTTTGAACCAAACAGCGGAGTGGTGGTTTTGGCCGCCACCAATCGGCCCGATATTCTTGATACCGCTCTTTTGCGGCCGGGCCGTTTTGACCGCCGAGTAATGTTGGACCTGCCTGATATCAACGACCGCGAAGAGATATTAAAGATCCATGCTAAAAATAAGCCTGTCACAGCTGACGTTAATTTAAGGCAGCTGGCTGAGCGCACACCCGGATTTTCGGGCGCGGACCTAGCCAATCTAGTTAACGAAGCAGCTATTGCCGCGGCTCGGCAAAATAAAAAGGAAGTGGAAATGATAGACCTGATATCTTCTATTGAAAAAGTCCTGTTGGGCCCGGAAAGAAAGAGCCATATTCTTTCCACCGATGAAAAGAAAATTGCGGCGTATCATGAAGCCGGCCATGCTTTGGTGGCCGCCTCTCTCCCCCACACCGACCCGGTCCGCAAAGTTTCCATTATTGCGCGAGGCCAGGCTGCCGGCTACACTTTAAAATTACCAGAGTTTGATAAACATTTGCACAGCAAAACAGAGTTCGTTGAAGAGCTCTCGGTGTTGCTTGGCGGCTACTATGCGGAAAAAGTAGTCTTCAACGAGATTACCACCGGAGCGGGCAATGACCTGGAAAAAACCACGGACCTTGCTAGAAGATTAGTTATGAGATATGGAATGTCGGATAAGCTTGGCCCGCGGACTTTCGGCGAAACGGAAGATATGGTATTTTTGGGCAAAGAAATAACCACCGAAAAGAATTACTCGGAAAAAGTGGCGCAAGATATCGACAAAGAAGTTTTTGATTTTATCGATAACGCCGCCAAGGCCGCCCAAAAGATACTCACAGAAAAACGAGCTTTATTGGATAAAATTGCCAACCGCCTGATAGAAAAAGAAACGATTGAAAAAGAGGAGTTTGAAGCGTTAATGAAAAGCTAATCTTATTCCAGCCCCCTAAAAAGGGCTTCCGCGCGCGTAGCTCAACGGTAGAGCAGTCGTCTTATACACGACTGGTTCTAGGTTCGAATCCTAGCGCGCGCACTAATTTTTAAAATATAATTCATGAAAAACAAATTGTCCGTCCGCTCCCTGCTTAACTCGCTTGGTGTCTTTATTTATATCGTCGCCATCGCTTTGTTTTTTTCTAACGCCAATAAATTATTTGGCGCAGAAGATAATTTTTTGATGCCGATATTAATGCTGTTGCTTTTAGTTCTCTCGGCAACTATTACCGGCGCGTTGGTTCTGGGCAAGCCAATTATGCTTTATCTGGAAAATCAAAAAGAAGCGGCTGTAAAATTATTGGCTTATACTATCGGGTGGCTGGCGGTTTTTGTAGCGATTGCGATGATAACCCTGGTATTATTGAAGTAAAATATGTTAGTCTGTCATCTTAACCTTTCCTTAAGATGACTTATTCGGGCGTGTAGCTCAGCTGGTTAGAGCGTTTCGTTGACATCGAAAAGGTCCCCCGTTCGAGTCGGGGCACGCCCACCAAAAGTTCTTACAAAAAAACAAGGAGGGAAAAAATGGATTCTTACATTGGCATTACCGGCTTTATGGGCAGGCAAGAAGTTAAAGATGTTTTACGGTCTTTTTCCAAAGGCTCAAAACGCAAATTAATGGTTGGGGTGCTAGCCAGCTCAAAAACTTTGAATGGCCAGCAAAATAAATATCCGGGGAGATACCCAAAGATAGAAAAAATTAAAGATATTTTTTTTCAAGACCCTCGAGTCATTAATTTAATTCACTACAGCACAGACGAACCAAAGCCTTTAATAAACCAATTAACATTCCTAATGGATATTGCCGGTTTCAATATACAGGGCATTCAGCTCAATATTGCCTGGCCAAAGATCGACCAATTAGCGCTTTTTAAAGAAACTTTCCCGGGACAAAAAATAGTCCTGCAGGTCGGGTCAAACGCCATGGAAAAAGTTAAGCGCGACCCATGGAAAATAGCGGACGAAATAAAAAAGTATATCCGGGCCGAAGCGATCGACGGCATTTTGCTTGATTCCAGCGGCGGGAAAGGAGCTGTGGCCAATTTCTCTTTTTACCAGCAGTGCATTAAGGAGCTTGAAGGTTATGATATCGGCATTGGAGTGGCCGGCGGATTAAAAGCCGAATTGCTTCCGATAATCAGGATGCCTTATTATTGCTTTCCTAAGGTCAGCCTGGATGCGGAAGGCGCCCTGCGCGACAAACAAGACGACTTAGATATTGCTAAGGCCAACGCCTACGCAAAAGGCGCCATTGAACTTCTTGACCAATGGGACAGGTGGCGAGAAAAAAAACCCAAATAAACACAAAAGAAACAAAGACCTCCTCCTTGGGCAGCCAGGGAGGATTTTTTAAAAAATGAGGTTAGACAAATATTTAACAAATAAATATCCCAATCTATCGCGCGTATATATTAAAAACCAAGTTAATCTGGGCAATTTTGTGGTTTATCCCGAGAGCAGTCGAGGGATTGGAAATAAAAAAGTTAAACCGTCTTATCTTCTGCGCGAAGGCGACAAAGTCGCCTTCGCGCCGGGATTTGCGCTGCCCGACGCCTCACAGATTTTGCCTAATCCGGAAATTAAATTAAATATAATCTACGAGGATAACAATGTCCTTGTTATTAATAAACCCGCCGGCTTATCTGTCCATCCGCGGCAAGATAAAAACGGCTTGCCTCTGGCGCAAGAAATTGGCTCCACGCTAGTCAGCGGGCTGTTAGCCTATTATCCGGCTATCGCTTCTGTTGGTGATGTCCCCTCTTTGCGCCCAGGCCTAGTTCATCGGCTAGACAAAGATACTTCGGGCGTGATGATAATTGCCAAAAACCAAATAAGTTTTGATTGGCTGAAAAAACAATTTAAAGAAAGGCAAACTGCTAAAAAATACTTAGCCCTAGTTCATGGCAAATTAAAAGAGAAACAAGGCGAGATAAAAACTCTTCTGGCGCGCGCCAGCCAAAACCCCACCAAACAAAAGGTTTCCAGGGAGGGCAAAGAAGCCATCACTCAATATAAAGTCATTAAAGAGTTCCAAGATTATAGCCTAATTGAAGCCTGCCCTAAAACAGGCCGCCTGCACCAAATCCGGGTACACTTGGCGCATCTGGGACATCCCGTAGCTGGAGACGCCAAATACGGCGATAAACGGCTGCCTACTTTGCCCGGGTTAACCCGCCAATTCCTGCATGCCAAGAGCCTGGAAATTACGCTGCCCAATAACCAGAAAAAGACCTTCCAGGCACCTTTGCCGGAAGAACTTTTAGCTGTTTTAGCCCCCCTTGAAAAAATATAAAGAATATGCTAATATCTATTAGTAATTAACGGTAATTCTCAATTTGTAAGGCTATGACAAACATTATTCAAGACCAATTAAAAAAGGTGCCGGAAATCAAAGCTGGCCAAACTGTTAAGGTTTATCAACGAGTAAAAGAAGGCGAAAAAGAAAGGATCCAGCCTTTTGAAGGGTTGGTTATTGCCACTAAACACGGTAAGGGTTTAGACGGCACTTTTACCGTCCGCAAGATTTCCGAGGGCGTAGGCGTGGAAAGAGTTTATCCGCTGCACTCCCCCGCAATCGATAAAATAGAAGTTTTAAAGACTTCCAAGGTTCGCCAAGCCAAGTTATACTATATGCGTGAACGCTCCGGCAAAAGAGCTAGAATGAAAAGCAAAAATACTGTCCTCGTGCCGGTCGAAGCCAAAACCAGCGGCGAAGCTTCGGAAGAATAATTTTCGCGCGGGTGGTGAAACCCGGTAAACACGCCAGCTTGAGGTGCTGGTGCCGCAAGGCTTGGAGGTTCAAATCCTCTCCCGCGCACCAGCTCAGAGCGCGGGCGCTTAGCTCAGCTGGTTAGAGCGTCTCGTTTACACCGAGAAGGTCTAAGGTTCGAATCCTTAAGCGCCCACAAATTAGCGATTGCGAATCGCCGGGATAGCCAAGTTGGTCACGGCGGAGGTTTGAAAAACCTTTCATGTCAGTTCGATTCTGACTCCCGGCACCGCGTAAAACCCGCCCTGGGCGGACACGCAAAAAAAATTAGATTATATAAAGGCGGGTTTGCCCGCCGAAGTGCGGGCGTCGTATAGTGGCTATTATGCGACCTTGCCAAGGTCGAGACGGCAGTCCGATTCTGCTCGCCCGCTCCAATAAAAAAAGGTTCCTTTTTAGGAACCTTTTTGGTTTTTATTTGTTCTTGGCCCAGGAAAAATCCGGGCTCTCCCAATCGATTTTTTTGCCCCGGATCGAAGGAGCAATTTCCACTATGCCTAATCCCCCAGCGGGATTAGGCAAGCGGCTGATCAAAGACTCGTAAAGTTGCTTGCATTCCCAATCAGTCATCAAGCTTAATAAAATTACCGGATCAATATTAAAAAATATTGACTCTTCTTTTTTAGTTTCTTCATAGAGAAACTCATAAACTGTTTTCAGCAGGCTGAAGCATGGGCCATCGTCTATTTTGTAATAGACGTTCTCGAAAAGCCAATCTTTGACTTTTTGAAAAGCTATTGCCTCGTTAGAATATTCAAAAGAGATCTTCTTAGAATAAGCGCTTTCAGCTAATAACGCCACGAGGCATTTTTCTGTCCGTTCGCGATGAGTTGACCCTAAATTAGCTAATTCTGACGAAGGCAACCTCAACATTTCCTTGCGCACAGCGTCATTGATATCGTGGGAAACATAAGCGATCTTATCCGCCCAATAACCCACCCGGTATTCCTGCGGCAAAGCAGAAGGCCAAGACCCGCCTGAATGGTAAGTTATGCCTTCCAAAACCTCGAAAGAAAAATTAGCCTTTCCGCCCCGTTCAACTTCTTGCAAGACTATTGCGCCATAAATAGCGTGGCTAAAAGGCCGGCCAACGACTTCCTCCATAAAACGCTCGCCGGCGTGACCAAAAGGCAAATGCCCGACATCATGGGCTTTAGCGATTGAAACGCAAAGATCGATATTTAACCCCAAAACCTGGGCGATCAGAGCCGCGTTAGACACGACCTCTTGGGTGTGGCTTTGGCGAGTCCGCACATACGGATTAAGCTGCAAAGAAAAAACTTGGGTTTTACCAGACAAACGACGCCAGGCTTTGGAACGCTCGATCTTCTGCTGGTCCACGGCAAAAGGGTCCAGCAGGCCATAAAGCCAAGAATCGTTATCTTGGGCCTTGTCTTTCCTCCCTCGAGTTTTAGCTGAATCAAAAGCTAAATAGCTCAAAGCTCTCTTATTTTTTTGTAAAAAAACTGCCTCTTCCGATATCTCCATTTTCGGCCCTCCTTTTTTATTTTTCCGATTTATCAATATACCAGAACAAAGGCAAAAAGTAAAACAAAAAAACCCTGAGGAAAGGGTTTTTTTGTTTGCAAAATATTTCTCTAGGCCTTATTTAACCGCTTCTTTCAACGCCTTGCCTGCGCGAAACTTCGGAGCTTTCATCGCCGGGATCTGGATCTTGGCGCCGGTCTTAGGATTTACTCCTTGGCGAGCCTTGCGGTTTGAAATAACAAACGCGCCAAAGCCGGTAAAAGCAACTTTATCGCCCTTCTGCAAAGCTTTGGTGATAGTTTCCAATAATGATTCTATCACTTCATCGGTTTGCTTTTTAGACAAACCAGTCTTATTGGCAATAGCATCGATAATTTGATCTTTGGTCATAAAATTATATCGTTATATAATTTATGTTTCTTTCTCGACCTTTCCCCTCCTGATTTACCTCTCTATTTTACCTTAATGCCTATTCCAACGCAACCCGTCCTTCGCTGAAGCTTCGGAGCGGCGAGGTGATGCTTCCATTTTAAAATTGTTGCTCGGTCTTCCGTAGTTTTAACGAAGAAGATCTATTCCAACGCAACTAGGCGCCGCACCCTAATTAAGCTTTTAGCCAAACCGGTCTTATCGTCCAGCTCTAATAAAACACCGTTCACCTCAACCTGATTGCCTTGGGCAGATTCTATCTTAAATAAGCGTTGGGTTAAGAATCTTTTTATTATTATATCCTTATCCGCGCCTAAAACCGAATCCAGCGCACCCACCATGCCAACATCAGAAATAAAAGCCGTGCCGCCAGGCAAAATCTTTTCATCGGCCGTCGGCACATGAGTATGAGTGCCCAGGACCGCTGAAACCTGGCCGTCTAGAAACCAAGCTAAAGCCGCTTTTTCCGAAGTCGCTTCGGCATGGAAGTCTAAAATTATCGCGTCCACTGCCTCACTCCCCCGCTCTTTGCCCCCCAAAGAATAATCATCTAAAAAATCCTTAACGCAAGTAAAGGGGTCATCAAAATCATGCTTCATAAAAACCCGGCCGATCAAACTTATCAATAGAACGCGCTTAGTGCCAATGTTAATTATCGCGCTGCCATGGCCCGCCACGTTTCCCGGCCAATTCATCGGCCGCAATACAGGCTGGGACGAGTCCGCCAATATCTCTTCGCTCCCGCCCAAAGCAAAAGCGTGGTCGCCGCCGGTAAAATATTCAATGCCAATATCCGATAACTCTTTCAACGAATCTTCGGTTATTCCCTGGCCATGCGCCATATTCTCGCCATTAGCCAAAACCAAATCCGGCCCCAGCTCTTGCTTGAGCTCTGGCAGAACTTGCTTTAAAGCTTGCCGCCCGCCGCGGCCAGTGATATCACCGAAGAATAATATTTTCATAAATTGATTCTATCTAGCATATTCAATCGTTCTCGTTTCCCGAATCACCGTCACTTTTATTTCGCCCGGATATTGCAACTCCTGTTGCACCTTATCAGCCACATCCTTAGCCAATCTTCTGGCTTCAATATCGTCTATTTTTTCCGGCTGCACAAATATCCTGATTTCCCGGCCCGCTTGAATCGCATAAGATTTTTCTACGCCGGCAAAAGAATTAGCTACTCGCTCTAGCTCTTCTAATCTCTTTAAATAAGCCTCCAAAGTGTCTTTGCGCGCGCCAGGGCGGGCTCCCGAGATTTGGTCGGCCACCTGCACAATTACCGCTTCTAGGCTCTCATAAGGATATTCTTCGTGGTGCGATTGCATGGCCTTGATAACGTCTTCTGGCATGCCAAACTTTTGCAAGATCATTTTGCCAATTTCCACATGCGAACCCTGGACTTCATGGGTCACGGCTTTGCCGATATCGTGCAGCAGGCCCGCTTTTTTCGCCAAGTTCACATCCGCCCCAACTTCAGCCGCAATGGAAGCCGCCAAGTGAGCCACCTCCAAAGAGTGCAGCAGAACATTCTGGCCATAGCTGGTTCTCATGCTTAGCCGCCCTAAAACTCTCACCAGCTTTGGGTCTAGCCCCGCCACACCGGTATCATAAGCTGCGGCCTGGCCGGCTTGGGCAATCTTCTCGCCAATTTCTTCTTTAGCTTTTTCTACTGCATCCTCGATCCGCGCCGGCTGGATTCGGCCATCGGACATTAATTTTTCCAAGGCTACTTTGGCAATTTGACGCCGCACCGGGTCAAAAGCCGAAATAACGATTGCGCCGGGAGTATCGTCCACAATAATTTCCACACCCGTTAATTTTTCCAAAGTTTTAATGTTGCGACCCTCTTTGCCAATGATCCGGCCCTTCAATTCGTCCGATGGCAAAGCCACGGTAGAAGTGGTAATTTCAGCTGATTGGGAAGCTGCGTAGCGCTGCATGGCATAAGTTAAAATATTGCGCGCTTTCTTTTCCAGCTCTTCTTTTCCTTCTTGCTCAAGCTTTTGTATCCGCTCCATTAAAATATTCCCTTGCTCTTTTTCCACTTGAACCAATAGTTCCTCCCTGGCTTGTTCGGCGCTTAACTTGGCTACCCGTTCCAGCTCCTTTAGTTTCTGGGCCTGAAGTTGCGCCAAATCTTCTTTGATGACTTTTATTTTTTCTGCTTTTTCCGCCACTTCAACAAACTTTTTTTCCAAGTCCTGAGACTTAGCTTCTAAAGTTTGCTCTTTTCTTTCCAAGCGGTCTTCCAAGCGCATAATTTGTTGTTCCCGGTCTTTTTGTTCGCGCTTAGCTTCTTCCAATATCTGTATCGCTTTGTCCTTGGCTTGGATCTCCACTTCCTTGGCTTCGCGCTTGGCCTCTTCGGTTAGTTTTTCCATCCTGGCCTCAACGCTGCCAGCCTGTTTCCGGGCAATGCTTTGGCGCGACAAATAACCTAAAACAGAGCCTGCGATCAAAGCGCCGACCCCTATTAATATGAGCACAAAGTTAGATTCCATTGCAGTTAGAGCTAGAGCTCTAACCATTTAAGAAAGAGTTCTGGCGTATTAGTTGGCTTTTCTCAAGATCTTATCAACCACGCCATACTGTTTGGCCTCTTCGGCCGACATGAAAAAATCACGGTCTGTATCCTTTTCCAGCTGCTTTATATCCTGGCCCGTGTGCTTGGCCAAAATATGGTTCAGGCGGTCTTTTACTTTCAGGATCTGCCTGGCGGCAATATCGATGTCCACCGCCTGCCCTTCCGCTCCCCCCATCACTTGATGGAGCAAAACTTCCGAGTTTGGCAAAATGAACCGCTTGCCCGCGGCTCCCGCAGTTAAAAGCACCGCTCCCATGGAAGCAGCCATACCGATGCAAATTGTAGAAACGTCCGCCTTAACATATTGCATCGTGTCATAAATGGCTAGCCCCGCCGTCACGACTCCGCCCGGGCTGTTGATATAAAGCTGGATGTCTTTTTTGGGGTCTTGCGAATCAAGAAACAAAAGTTGCGCGATGACCGAGTTGGCTAAAACGTCGGAAATCGGGCCGCCCAAAAAAATTATCCGCTCTTTAAGCAGTCTCGAGTAGATATCGTAGGCTTGCTCGCCATACGATGATTTTTCAATAACAGTCGGAATCAAATTCATAAATGGCCTACCCTAGCTTAGTTAGCTTAAATAATTTAATGATTCTATGCTATTTTCTGCATCATTACACAATTATATTGTCTAGCGGTGCAGAAAAAGACATAAAATATGTCTTTTACGCTTTCTCTAAAAACTCAAAAACCTTCTCGTTTTTTAACCTTCCCTTAGTATATTCTAGCAGTGAGGCCATGTCAATTTTGGATTTGACCGCGTCCCAATCAGGATAATGCTTGATAATATGGTTCATTTCCGCCTCAGCTTCTTCGGGCGAAACCTCCAGATTCTCCAATTCGCTGATTTGGCGCAAAATCAGGCCGGCCTGCGCCCGCTCTTTGGCTTTTGGCAGCCACTCTTTCTTCATATCTTCTTCGGTCTTTTTGACGTTCTTTAAATAATCTTCGTAGACCAATCCCATTTGCGTTAAGTTTGCCCTGAATTCGTCAGCCATTTTATCAACCTCGGCTTGGATCAGGATTTCCGGCAATTCCATTTCCGATTTTTTGACTATCTCTTGCAAAATCTTAGCCCGCCAAATCTCTTTTTCTTTTTGCTCTTTTTCCATGGCTAAACCATCTTTGACGTTGTTTTTTAACGCTTCTAGGTTTTCAAACTTGCCCAAGTCTTTGGCAAACTCGTCGTTAAGCTCGGGCGCTTGGGGCTCCTGCACTAAGTTCATCTTAGTTTCAAAATCAATTAGTTTCCCAGCCAAGGCCTTAGCGGCAAAATCTTCTGGAAAAACCAAGCTGAAGTTCTTGGTTTCGCCTTCTTTCAAACCGATCAATTGGTCTTCAAAACCAGGCACGAACTTGCCTTCGCCGATAAGCAGCGGATGATTTTTGCTTTCGCCATTTTCAATGGTTTTGCCTTCTTGCTTGGCCACAAAATCAACTTCCACCCTATCCCCTTTTTGCGCCGGCCGCAGAACGGTGGCGTATTTTGTTCTGGATTTTCTTAACCATTCTAGCGACTCGTTTATTTCTTTTTCTTCCACTTTTATTTGGTCCTTGGTTTTAGGCTTGTCATCCTTAGCAATTTTTTTATAATCCGCCAATTTTATCGGCGGCAAAACAGCTGTCTTAATCTTGAACTCAAAAGGATTGCCTATGGCCACCTTTAAGACCTGTACTTCCGGCCGACCGATCGCTTCGATATTTTTTTGGTCCAAAACCTTGCTATAAGTTTTGCGCACTGCCAAATCCGCCGCTGCTTCCAAAATATGGCCTTGGCCAATTTTTTGTTCGAGCATCTCTTTGGGCGCCATGCCTGGCCTAAAACCTTCAATTTTTACTTCCTTGCCAAGCTCTTTTGTCGCCTCGTCAATAAACTTGCCCCACTCGGTAAGGTCAAGCTCAACTAAAATCTCTACTTCTGATTTTGGAAGGTTTTTAATATCGATTTTCATAATTTTTTTCAAAAATTACGCCCTGAGCGCAGTCGAAGGGCAAACTATTATTCTCTTATTATCATTCTTGTTTCGACTCGCCGTCAGACGAGTCGAAACGGGTTGCCAAAAAGTGGCAAAGAAAAGATTTAGACCAAAAAGCTAACTATCAATAATGCCACGATATTGATTATCTTAATCATAGGATTGATAGCCGGACCCGCGGTATCTTTATAAGGATCTCCAACAGTATCACCCGTCACAGCCGCTTGGTGCGCAAATGAACCCTTGCCGCCATAATTGCCTTCTTCAATATATTTTTTCGCGTTATCCCAAGCTGCTCCTCCCGAAGTCATAGAAATTGCCACAAATAAACCCGTCACAATTGAGCCCACCAACAAACCGCCAACTGCCTTTGGCCCTAAGAGCAAACCCATAACCACTGGCGCCAGCACCGGAATCAATGCCGGCAAAATCATTTCGCGAATTGCCGCTTTGGTCACGATGTCCACGCAAAGTCCGTATTGCGGTTTGCCTGTGCCATCCATAATGCCTTTGATCTCCTTGAACTGCCGGCGAACTTCCGTGACCACTGCCGCGCCTGCTTTCCCTACCGCTTGCATGGCGAGTGAACCAAACAAATATGGCAAGAGGCCCCCAATGAATAAACCAATAATGACTCTCGGATCGCTTAATTCAAAAATTATTGGCGCGCTGGCCATGTCCGAAACTTCTTGCGAGAAAGAGGCAAACAAAACTAAAGCCGCTAACCCCGCCGAAGCAATCGCATAACCTTTGGTCACGGCTTTAGTGGTATTTCCCACCGCATCCAAAGCATCGGTAATCTTTCTTACATCTTCAGACAAGTTAGCCATCTCTGCGATACCGCCGGCATTGTCCGTAATCGGGCCAAATGCGTCCACCGCCACCACAATCCCCGCCATAGAAAGCATGCTCATCGCGGCCAAAGCCACGCCATAGATTCCCGCCAAATAGAAAGAGAAAAAGATTCCCGCCGAGATCAAAACTACCGGCAAAGCGGTTGATTGCATCGAGACTGCCAACCCCGTAATGATATTCGTGCCATGCCCCGTGGTAGAAGCCTGGGCAATTGATTTTACGGGCTTGAAACTCTTGGAAGTATAGTATTCCGTAATCAACACCATGCCGGCTGTGACTACCAAGCCCACGATCGTAGAAAGATAAAGAGGCCAGAAGCTAAACGAAGTTTCCACCACGTTCTTAGTCAATCCCTGGATCATCGGATAAAAACCAATCGCCGCCAAAGCTGCCGAAGCGAACAGGCCTTTATACAATGCGCCCATAATATTTTGTTTCTTGCCCAGCCGCACAAAGAAAAATCCGGCAATTGAGGCAAAAATAGAAATCGCGCCCAAAGCCAACGGCAACAAGATCGCGTTGGCAAAACCCGGGAAAAGCAAATTGCCCAATATCATCGCGGCAATCGCTGTCACCACGTAAGTTTCAAACAAGTCCGCTGCCATACCTGCGTCATCACCCACGTTATCGCCCACGTTATCGGCAATAACCGCCGGGTTTCTTGGGTCGTCTTCCGGAATGCCCGCTTCCACTTTGCCAACCAGATCCGCGCCCACATCCGCGCCTTTAGTAAAGATACCGCCGCCGAGTCTGGCAAAAACTGATATCAAACTACCACCAAAACCCAAAGCTACCAATGCCTTTAAGTCGCCGGTCAGCCAATAGAATAAAGTAACAGAAAAAAGCCCCAGGCCCACCACCAAAAGACCGGTTACTGTTCCGCCTTCAAACGCCACCGCCAAAGCTTTAGTTAAACCGGACTTAGCTGCTTGCGCCGTCCGGGAATTGGCGCGCACCGCCACGTTCATGCCGATATAACCGGCCAAAGCCGAAGCCAGCGCGCCGAACAAAAAGCCAGCTACCGTTGTCAGGTCAAAAAAATAGCCCAACGCCACAGCGATAACCACCGCCACCATAGCCACTGCCCGATATTGGCGGTTCAAATAAGCTTTAGCGCCCTCGCGAATCGCCTGCGCGATCTCCAGCATCTTGCCCTCGCCCGCCGGATAACGCATTATCTTAGCCGCCAAATAAGCGGCAAAGGCCACTGAGATTAAACTTGCAATAATAGAAAAAAGTTGGATTGTCATACTATAAATAATTATTTAATTATTAATGTTAATTTTTATTTTTAGGGTTCGATTTTTTTCTTCTTCCGGCCTCTTTTATCTTTAGGCTTGGCTTCTTCTGCCTCAATTATTCCTTCTTCTTTTTTCGGCTCCTTTTTTTCTTCTCCTTCACCCTTTGGCGCTGCTTCATCGCCCTCTTCGCTCTCCCCTTCTTTCCCTTCTTCCGGCACCACTCCGCCCACCATATCAATTTTCCATTCGGTTAATTTGGCGGCTAAGCGGACGTTCTGCCCTCGTTTACCGATTGCCAGCGATAGTTGGTCTTCCGGCACTTCAACTTTTGCAATTTTTTGCTCTTTATTTATATCCACTTTTATAACTTTAGCCGGCGCCAAAGCATTGGCAATAAACTTTTCAGGGTTATCCGACCATTCAATAATATCTATTTTTTCTCCGCCCAATTCATTAATTACCGCCTGCACCCTGGTGCCTTTTTGGCCAACACAACTGCCGATCGGGTCCACGCCCGCTTCCGTGGCAAACACCGCGATTTTGGAACGGGAACCAGCTTCCCGGACGATCGCTTTAATTTCAACAGCGCCCGAAGCAATTTCCGGCACTTCCAACTCAAAAAGTTTAGCCAACATTTTAGAGTGGGCCCGGGATAAAATAATATTCGGCCCGCGCACCTCTTTTTGCACTTCCAGCAGCAAAACACGCAACCGTTGGCCCAAGCGATACCGCTCTCCTTGTATCTGTTCCTCCGGGAACAGCACACCTGTGGTTTTGCCAATATCCACAAAAACCGCGCCCCGCTCAATGCGCTGCACGATTCCGGAAACCACCTCCCCTTCCCGTTCTTTAAACTCATCAAAAATAGTCTCCCGCTCAGCTTCCCTAATCCGCTGGATAATCACTTGCTTAGCGGTCTGGGCAGCAATGCGGCCAAAATCAGTGCGAGATTCAAGTTCTATCAAGAGCTCTTCGCCCACTTTTATTTTCTTGTCTATTTTTTTAGCCTCATCAACCATAATATGCTTTTCGGCGTTGAATCGGACTTTTTTCTCGCCCGCCAATTCCTCTTCTTTCGGCTCTCTTTCTTCCGATTCTCCCCTGGCTTCAGCTGCTTGCCTTTCCGCTTCTATCTCTTCCTCGCTTTTTATCAAACTCTCATCAAGCACTAGCTTAACCTGGAAGATTTTTACTTCACCGGTCGCCAAATCAAAAGCCGCCCGGATATTCTGGCCTTTATGGCCGTAATCCTTTTTATAGGCCGCCGCGATGGCCACTTCAATAGTCTCCATGACCTTGGCTTTGGAGATGCCTTTTTCCTCGCAAATCTGATCTATTGCCGAAGCAAATGATTGTTTGTCCATAGTTTTTAGTTAAATAATAAGGCCCGTTTCCACGGACCCATCAATACCTATCCACAACCTATTATTAGTCTATATTTCTATCGCTTCTTTGTCAATAATAAATCCCGTCAGTCGCGACTGACGGGATAAAAAAAGCCGGACAATTACTTGCCGGCTATCATAAGAACTGTTTTTAATTAACACTAGCCTGAACCTCCGCCCTCTCAATTACTGTTATCGGCTTCGCTTTATCACTGGGCACCGATAAAAGAGACTGACAAAATGGGCATTTCTCACGATGGTCCAAAAAGGTGTCAAATATTCGGTCAATTTCCCCTTTGCCACAAACCGGGCAAGGATCCCTCTGCAATCTGCTCATTCCTTCCTCCTTTGTCCTGGATTATTGTTTTTTTAATTTACTATATATTATAATTATAACCCTCTTTAAACAAAAAGTCAATATTAGTCCTCTTTTTTGCTTATTTGGCTTTTTTATCTTTTTTAATGTATTTTTCCACCAGCCAAGAGCTGGATTGGATTTTCCCTCTTGAGCCCACATTGTAAACAACTTTGATGCCCATTTTTTCGCAAAGTTTAACTTCGGGAATTGGGTCTCCGTCCGGTTTGCGGTCGCCGCCATTGGCAAAAATATCCGGCTTCAGTTCAGCCAGCTCCCGGCAAACGCTTCTCTCTTCGTCATTTGCTTCGTGCTTAGTAAAGACCACCCGGTCCACCGGCTTTAAAGCTTCTATTATTTCCTTGCGCTCTTCTTGCGGCATAAAAACATGGCCCTTCTTTTTCATCAGCCAATTATCATTGTTTAAAATAACCACCAGCTCATCGCCCAAAGCCTTGGCTTCATTTAGCATATCAACATGCCCAACATGTATCGGGTCAAACCCCCCGCTCACGGCAACCACGATTTTTTTCTTAGATGATTTTGGCATTTTTTTATATTTTTAATTCTCCTTTTATCAAATCTTCCGCCTCTTTAATTTGCTCTTTTAAATTATTCTTGGAAGTATCAAAAACATATAAAAACGGGAAGTCTAATTTTTGGTGCAACGACTTGCGCTCAAAATAATTTCTGACCATCTCTTCGTTGTCTTCAACTAGCCAGCCGTTTTTAAAATTACGAAGCTTATTAATTATAAACTCCTCTGGCGGATTGATATGAAGCCAAATAATTTTAGCGCCAGCTTCTTTGGCCAATTTTTCAATATTATCTTTTTTATTAACGCAATCCGCATCAATAGCCACGCTATAGCCTTCTTTAGCAAAATCTTCAATTAGTTTTAGCGCTATCTCCCCGACAAAATCGTAATTATAACCCTTGTTTTTCAATATCCTCCTAATTTCATCTGTTGAGACCCGGACCGTTTGCATTTGTTCAGCTAACGGCTTTAAAACCGTGGTCTTACCCGCACCAACCAACCCAACCGGGCAAAGAAAAAATTTACGGACCGGTTTTTTTTCATAAACAACAAGGCTGTTCTTATATTTCTGCAAAATGCTCCTAAGCTCCGCCGTCGGTATTTCCTTCAGCTTTTTATCCATGCTTAATCTATATTAAAATGCTTTTTGACCACTTCTTCTCCTTTTATCAAATCCTCTTGCTGTCCATTGGGATGCCAGCATTCGGCTTTGATCACTTTTATTTTATATTTATCCGCCATCTGCGCCAAGGTTTGCGGCAAGCCGTATTCCTTTTCCGATATTTTAACCAAGGGATATTCAAAAAACTCTTTATTTAACATATATGCTCCCATGTTAACCAAGTGCTCGTTGATCTGTTTGCCTTGCAAATCCTTAAACTCAATAATGCTTTTTAGGTTTTCTTTTTCATCTTTTTCCACTACGCCAAATCTGGTGTTCTGTTCAATCTCACGGACCAATAAAGCCAGGTCATAAGATAAAAGCTTGGCTAAGTCGCTTCTATGGTAAAGGTCGTCCGCCATTAAAACCAAGAACTTATCCTTTAGAAGGTCTCTGGCAGCCGTAATAGCGCCACCAGTGCCGTCCATTTGTTTTTGCTCAACATAACTGATTTTCTTGCCGCCCCAACTTTCGCCAAAATGTTTTTTTATCATCTCTCCCTTATAACCGATAACTAAAACTACCTCCAAGATTTCTTCCGGAAGGTTTTCAAGAGTGTATTCAAGGATTGGTCGGCCGGCAATTTCCAGCAAAGGCTTGGGCTTATCATTGGTTAACTCCCCCATTCTCACGCCTCGTCCGGCCGCTAAAATTACTGCTTGCATAATTTTAATCATTAAATAATAATCCTCCGCAAATGTTGCGGAATGTGAACCAAATCATCATAAGGAATTGTTTGCGTCAAAAGCGCCATCTGCTCAACCGAGTTTTTATCTTCCGATTTTTCGCTGATAACTATCACTTTATCGCCCAACTTGATTTCCGAGACAGAGGAAACATCGATTGTGGTTATATTCATGCTTACCCGGCCGATAATAGGACAAAACTTGCCGCCAATTTTTAAAAATCCTTTATTGGACAAACGCCTGTCTACCCCCTCAAAATAGCCAACCGGCACTGTAGCAATTTTTATCGGCGCTAAAGTTTTATAAGTTGCGTTATAACCCACTCCGGCGCCAGCCGGTATTCCTTTGACACAACTAATTATCGATTCCATTCTTAATGCCGGCTTCAAATTCAATTTTACCAAAGATGAAACATTAAAACCATAAAGCCCCAGCCCCAAACGCACCGTATTGCTGGCAAAAGACTCGGAATAGCCAATCCCGGAACTAGCCGATAAATGATAATATTTTATTTCCGGCAAATTTTTTCTAAAAATATCCGAGCACTCCTGCCACTGCTTAATCTGCATTTTAGTAAAATTGCCATCCGAACCATCGGCATCAGACAAATGAGAAAGCAAACCCTCTAAATTAATAAACTTATTCTTTTTAATGATTCCCATCGCTTCAGCCGCTTGATTTGGCAAAAGCCCCTGCCGGCTCATACCCGTGTCTATTTTCAAATGAAGTTTTTTGGGTTTATCAATAATTTGCGACACTGCCCGTAAATGTTCCAGGCTCGTAATAGTGAAGGCTACGCCGGATAACTTGCTATTTTTTATGTTCTCGGCGCTAGTGTAGCCAATAACCAAAATCTCTGATTTTATACCCTCGCTGCGCAACATCATTGCCTCAAATAAAGAGTCCACAGCCAAAAAAGCAATCGATTCTTTATCTAAAATCTTAGCCACTAGCGCTAAGCCATGGCCGTAAGCATTACTCTTCAGCACCGGCGAAAAAGAGAGCTTCGGATATTGGCGCTGATATTCCCTTAAGTTATGGATGAGATTGTCCCGAAAAACAAAAACCTCCACAGACGGGCGGTATTTTGAGAAAGACTTTTTTACTGTCCTTAAAAAATTGAGTATTCTCATAGGACAAAATGAAATGTGGACCCGGGGAGAATCGAACTCCCGTCTCAGCAATGCGAATGCCGCGTATTACCACTATACTACGGGCCCCCTACTTCATAATTTCTTTAGAAATTATGAACGGGCAAAAAATAGCATATGTCTATTGGCTAAACTCTTTTTTTATTATCTCCGCCTCTCTTTCCACCCATTTATTCTCTTCATACTCTCCGCTATGGGCGGTCGTCCCTTCATATGATGCCTTCTTCTGGTCCAAATGCAAGCTTATTTCCACGCTGCCCTTCGGAGAAGTTTTAGCATAAACATGGAATCTAGGATAGTCTCCGCTGCCCGCCCTTTTAACAAAAGACATCTCCCCTGTTCTATCATCTTTCCGCTGAAAACTATAACCCGCCCGCCGCATAATATTCAAAGGAGAGCCGCTTGGTTGGTCAAAAATCAATTTCATAATTTTATTTTACCACTTGCCCGCTTTCAATGTGCCAACCGCCTTCGGGGCATTGTTCCATAAACTTTATCTCTATTTCTTCCTGGTTTGTGCCATGCCCAATAGCTATTTTTTTATTTATCCGGTGCAAGGCGCATTGGCAATGACAAATCTCATAATCAAGTTTCGGATTAATTGCTCGATGCCCTCCGCCACAATGATGGACTTCATGCTCGCCAGCTTTGTGGTGAATATGATGAAATAAATAAATCAGGCTTTCTTTGTCCATAATTATTTAACACACATATTTGTCGGGCTGCAGGGATTTGAACCCTGACTAAATCCTCCCGAAGGACTCGTGCTACCGTTACACTACAGCCCGCCGACTTCCCTATTTCATCATATTTTCGAGAAAAAATCAAACAAAATTAAAAATCTCACAACTTATAAGGTCGTGAGATTTAACTATTTTCATTAACTATTTTGATATCGGACACTTGCGATTATATCTATCTATTATATCTCTCTGGTCTTTGTTCGCTTTTTCTATGACACGACTAAAAAGCTCCTCTTTTTCTTTATCAGAAGAGTTTTGAAAAAAGCCTGAGAGACTATTATATTTATTCCCTTTATTTAAACTAGGAAAGCATCTAAAAATAAACTCTTTCATATGCTTGTTTTTAGCGTGTCTTCAGTATATTTTATCTCTACAAAATCGTCAACATTTTTAATATTTAATTGAATCTTATAATCAGGGGAATGCATATTTCTTTCTATCAGATGTGCCTGTATTGCATTACCAAACTCAGCCTTTATTTTATTAACAGTGTCTCTTGCCCCAAAAAAATGTCTTATAAATGCCTCTTTAGGCACAAATCTTCCATCTAGCGCTTCTCTTTTTTTTGTTAATTCCCACGCTATCAGAGGATCTTGATACACATATACTAGTGTCACAAACCTTCTTTTGTTTAGAGATCTTTCTATATTATTTTTTGCTCTTTCATAATTAGAAAATGTTCCATCTAAAAGAAAGCTTTTATCAGCAGACAATACATAATCATGTATTTTTTCTACGCCAACAGAACAAGCCCCTTGAAATAAATTCGAATTATTTCCGTTGTATCCTGGCAACAGCTCCCTAATCTCGTCTGGGTCAATTCTAACTATTCTTGCCTTTCGATCCACTTCAAAAGTCTCTACAAGCCTTTTTGATATTTCTGTTTTTCCCGCTCCAGGAGAACCAGCCATAAACAAAGAAATTGGTAGTCCCTCCGAAATAAAGTCTTTTCCAGCAAAACGCTCTATAATTTTCTTATAGTTCTCCTTCTTCTTTATAAAGTCTAGAGCTTCCTGTTCTAATTTATCTATCATTAAAAACTTATACCACAATATTAACCAATCTTCCTTTCACAAAAATAACTTTTTTAGGCTCTTTGCCTTCTAACCATTTGATAACGTTAGAATCGGATAAAGCAAGTTTTTTGGCATCTTCTTCTGAAATAGTTGCTGATGCGGCTAGCACAGCGCGGACTTTGCCATTGATTTGAATCGGCATCTGTATGGTTTCGTCGTTAACTAAGTCTTTATTATATTTGGGCCATTCCTCATTGAAGATACTTCCCTTATGTTTTAACACTCCTTGCCAGATCTCCTCAGCTATAAAAGGAGCAAATGGAGCAAGAAGAATAATAAATTTTTCAAAATCAGATTTCTTTATACGCTGCCCCTTTATTGGTTCAATATAAGATTTTTCTGATATTGGTCGTTTCGCTTCTATTTCATAAAAAGAGTTTCTCAATACCATCAACTGACTAATTGCCGTATTAAACTTCAAACTTTCAATATCCTCAGAAACCTTTTTTATTGTTTTATGCAATAAAACTTCTGTCTCACGCGAAGTAGCTCCATCTATCTTACCTTCTATCCATTGATTCCGATCATTATTATCTATGAATATGCCCGTATAATCTGCGGAAAGATAATTCCATGTTTTGTCTAAAAATCTTTTTACTCCAACAATCCCCTTGGTATTCCAAGGTTTCATTTCTTCCAGCGGCCCCATAAACATTTCATACAAGCGCAAGGCATCAGCGCCATATTCGGCGACCACATCGTCGGGATTGATAATATTGCCCCAAGACTTGGACATTTTCCGGCCGTCCGGCGCTAGAATTATTCCTTGGTGCCGCATTTTGGAAAATGGCTCGTCAAAATCTATATAACCAAGCTTATGCAAAACCTTGGTAAAAAATCGCGAATACAAAAGATGTAAAACCGTGTGTTCCGCTCCCCCAACGTATAAGTCAACCGGTAACCATTTTTTTAGCATTTCCTTGGAAGCAAACTCTTTGTCGTTTTGGCTATCGGCATAACGCAAATAATACCAAGAAGAACAAACAAAGGTGTCCATGGTATCAGATTCCCGGCGAGCTTTAGCGCCGCACTTTGGGCATTTTATATCATGGAACTTTTTGGAAATCGCTAAGGGCGATTCGCCCGTCGGCATAAAATCAACATCGTTGGGCAATAAAACCGGCAGATCTTTTTCTGGCACCGGCACCTCACCACATTTATCACAATAGATAATGGGAATTGGCGCGCCCCAATAGCGCTGGCGGGAAACCAGCCAATCACGGAGTTTATAATTTATCGTGCCCTGCCCGATTTTTTCTTTTTGGAGCCATTGGGTTAATTTTTTTCTAGCTTCAGCGGAAGTTAAGCCGTTATGCTCGCCAGAGTTTATCAAAACGCCGTCTTCCGTGTAGGCTTCTTTGGCAACAGATGATTTGCCGTCCACGCTTTTTACCACTTCGTCTATCGGCAAACCAAACTTCTTGGCAAAGGCAAAATCCCGCTCATCATGCGCCGGCACTGCCATAACAGCACCCGTGCCATAGTGCGCCAGCACAAAATCGCTGGCAAAAAGCGGAATAGTTTTTTTAGTGAAAGGATTTAAAACTTTAATGCCTTCTAGCTCCACGCCGGTTTTTTCTTTCACCTCCGCCATGCGCTGAAGTTCAGATTTCTTTTTGGTTTCAACTATATATTTTTCTACTTCGCTCCAATTGGTAATTTTTGATTTTAATTCTTGAACTAATTTATGCTCCGGCGCAATCAGCGCAAAAGTCATGCCAAAAACCGTGTCTAAGCGAGTGGTGAAAACCGACAAATGCAATTTGTCGTCCTGAGTGTTAACGAAGGATCTTTTAGATTCTTCGCCCTTTGGGCTCAGAATGACAGAATCTTTTGTAACAATTTCCATTTTAAATTGTGCGCCTTCGGATTTCCCGATCCAATTGCGCTGCCCAGCCTTGGTTGATTCGGGCCAGTCAATTTTATCTAAGCCCGACAATAAACCAGAAGTTTTGCCGGTATCCTCTATAAAATCTGTAATTTTAAAATACCACTGCTCTAAATCCTTTTGCCTCACCGGCTTGCCGCATCTATCGCACACTCCCCCTTCAGCTTGCTCGTTGGCGAGCACCGTTTGGCAAGAATCGCACCAATTAACTTTTCCTTTTGATTTAAAGGCTAAACCGTTTTTATAGAGCAGCAAGAAAAACCATTGGGTCCATTTATAATATTCCGGATCGGCCGATATAACTTCCCGCGACCAATCATAAGAGAAACCCATCATATTCATCTGCTTCTTAAAATTGGTGATGGCTTTCTTAGTGGTTTCGGCCGGATGAATCTTGGTTTTAATGGCATAGTTTTCCGCGGGCAAACCAAAAGCATCAAAACCCTGCGGGTGCAAAACATTAAAGCCGCTCATCCGCAAATAACGCGAGATTATATCCGTGGCGGTATAGCTTTCCACATGGCCGGTGTGCAGCCCGTCGCCCGAAGGATACGGGAACATATCCAAGATATATTGTTTGGGCTTATCAGATTTATCATCCGCCGCGAAGAGTTTGGGATTTTCAGCCCAATATTTCTGCCACTTTTTTTCTATCTTTTTGTGGTCATATTTCATAATATTTACTCTACCCCTTCCTTGCTTTTTTTTCAACCGTTCGGACTGCTTTTTATTTAAAGTTTTGCTGCAAAAAAATCCAGACTATAGATATTGACAAATGACCAAAATTGGTATATTATGTTTATAGTCATTTAACAAAAATATACCTAAAAGGAGGCTTAAAAATGAAGAAATGGCTGGCATTTTCAGTTGTGGCAATAATCGCTTTTTCCCTTTTAACCGTTCCGGTTCTGGCAGCAGATAAAGAGGTAGCGGCCTTTATAGAAGACAGCCGCCTTTACCAGGAAAAAATAAGCGAGGCCTTTGATTCGCTTCAGTTCCCCGTCTATGACGTAGACACGGAAAACAGCTTGTCGGGGCTATTCTGCTTGCTGGAATACTCTTCCGAAAATCTTCTCAATGAGATCGAGAAAATGAATAATAAGGGCTACAGCCGGGCAGCAATGGCCAAGTTCATGGACCAATCCATGGAGCTGTTCTATCAAGAGCTCAAGCTCTTATTTATTATCCATATGCGCTATGAAGACCCAGCCATACCGGATACAGAAAAAAAGATTAAAAACAAAATAACTTTTTAATCTGCCGCAGGGCGCGCCTAAGCGCCCTGTTTTTATTTTATGAAAAAAGCTATAATAGTTTTAAATATGCAAAAAATATTTTTATCAACACTTATTTTGTTTTCTTTATCCTTGGCTCTTTTTGGCGCCGCGCCGGCGCTGGCAGCCGAGGAAGTTTGCCCGGCCGGCAGCTCTTTTTCTTTTGACTTAACGCCTTGGGCCGTGGCTTGCGGCGCGGCGCTGGATGCCATAAATCCTTGCGAGTTTGCCATTTTAATCTTGCTCATGGCTTCGTTGCTTTTGAACGACGAGAACCGCAAAAAAGCCTTGCTCACCGGCTTAAGTTTTATTGCCGCAGTTTTTATCGCTTATTTTTTGATGGGCGTGGGATTGCTGGAGTTTTTGCGAAATTACACCGTGGCCTACGCTAATTATTTCTATTATATCGTTGGCGCCCTGGCGATAATTTTAGGGCTGCTTAATATCAAGGATTTTTTCTGGTATGGCGGCGGCGGGTTTTTAATGGAAGTGCCCCAAAGCTGGCGGCCAAAAATGAAAGGCTTGATTTTAAAAATTACCACTCCTCTAGGCGCTTTTCTAACGGGGCTCCTGGTCAGCCTATTCCTTCTCCCCTGCACTTCTGGGCCCTATATTGTTATTTTAGGAATGCTAGCTTCAAAAACCGTTCTGGCCAAAGCTTTAATTTATTTAGTTTTCTACAATTTAATTTTTATCGCGCCGATGCTGGCGATAGTTTTAGCCCTCTATTGGGGGCTCTCCCCTGAGCGCGCCGAGGCCTGGCGCAAACAAAAACTCCGGCTATTGCATTTGATTGCCGGAGTGGTGCTTTTGGCCTTAGGGATAGTAATCCTGGGCGGCTGGCTATGATTACTTAAAAAGACCCTTTAGCTGCCTTTTCATTTTTAACCTTTTTATTAACGGCAATTTATCTAACATTGTTTTGCCGTCTAAATGGTCTGTTTCGTGGCAAATTATCCGCGCCAGCAAATTGCTGGCTTTTATTTTTTTCTGCTGCCCGCTTTTATCCAAATATTCCACTTCTATCTTTTCCGGGCGCTTAACCTCAATTTCCAGGCCCGGAAAACTTAAACAACCTTCCGCCATTGAAGTCTCTCCTTTTTTCTTGGTTATTTTAGGGTCTATCAAGACCACCAAACCCTGGCCATCATCTACCACCGCGATGCGCTTTGATATTCCCACCTGGTTAGCCGCCAACCCAGCGCCGCGTTTGGCATAAAGCGTTTCTATCATATCATCTATTAGCTTTTCTATTTCAGCGCTAACTTCACCAACTCGTTTGGTTTTTTTTGTCAGAATCTTATCGGGATATTTTTTGATGTCTAAAATCATATTCTAAATAATCCTTTGGCGTTTTTAGTCGTTGCTTCCGCCACTTCCTCAGCGCTTATTCCCCGCAATTCCGCTACTTTTTGCGCCACATATTTAACGTAGCTTGGTTCATTTCTTTTACCGCGAAACGGCAATGGAGTCAAATAAGGGCAATCGGTTTCCAAGAGCATTTTATCCAACGGCATCTGGCAAACCACCTTGTCGTAATCGCGGGCAAAAGTGATTAAGCCATTAAAGCCTAAATAAAATCCCATCGCCAAATATTGCTCTGCTTGCGACCAGCGGCCGGAAAAAGAATGGACAACACCGCGCAAAGGCTTATTACCAACCAAAGTCCAGGTTTTTAAAATGCCCAGCAGATCTTCATGCGCTTCGCGGCAATGTAGGATAACGGGCTTATTTAATTTTTCTGCCAAGCCTAGCTGCTCAAGCAATGTTTCTTTCTGCAGTTCGCGCCTGGCGGCGTTGCGGTAATAATCCAAGCCTATCTCCCCTATTGCCACCACTTCTGGCTGCTTTGCCAAACTAAAATAATATTTCTCATCATAAGCTTCAGCTTGAGAAGAAAACTTTATTTTTTCTCCTTTTACTTCTTCATCGTATTCCACGTTAGCTAAATGCCCCGGGTGTAAACCCACGGCCGCAAAAACTCCGCTATCATATTTTTTGGCATAATCAATTGCCCGCTGGCTGGTCTTTCTTTCCGCGCCAACATTAATCATCCAAACGCCTTCTGCCAAAGTGCGCTTGGCGACCTCATCGCCATCGTCCTTAAAGTCGCGAAAGTTTATATGGGCGTGGGTATCTATTAACATAACCTATTTTATTCTCAAAAATAATCCCTCACCCTTAACTATTTTTTCGGCTCGCGCTGCCGTTAATATTTTTTCGGCGGTTTGAGGCATAAAACTCTGCAGAACCTCCCCCACCGCTACAATCACTCCCAACAATTCTTCCAAGGCTTTTTCTGCTTTGGTTTTATCTGTTTTTACTAATTCCCAAAGTTTAACTTCATCAATATATTTATTGGCCCAATCAATTTTGTCTTTTATTTTTTGCAGTGTTTCCGATAATTTCAACTCTTCCATTTCCGCAGCAATATCAATGGTTGTTTTTTGCGCCTGAAGGCGACCATCAAAGTTTTTCTCGATAATATTAAAAACCCGACTCACTAAGTTCCCTAGGCCATTAGCCAGCTCAGCGTTATATTTATCCGCCATGCTTTCCCAGGTAATATCAACATCTTCGCCAAAGCTTGGCCAAGAAGCCAGCAAATACCTTGTCCCGTCCACGCCAAACTTCGCCGCCATCTCAACAGGCGAAATTACATTGCCCAGAGATTTGCTCATCTTCTGCCCGTTGCTGGTCAAAAAACTATTGATAAATATTCGTTTGGACGGCGCGAGCCCCACCGCCATCAGCATTGCTTGCCACATCGCGCTTTGCTGGCGCAGATTATCCTTGCCCGCTACCTGGATTGCCGGCCACCAAGAATTAAAACTAGCCATATCATCGGGATACCCAATAGCCGAAATATAGTTCACCAGCGCATCAAACCAAACATACATAACTTGGTCGTTATCTCCCGGCACCGGCACACCCCAGGGCATTTTTGATTTCAGACGCGAAATACTAAAATCCTGCAACCCCATTTCCACAAACTTTTTAATTTCGTTAAAGCGCTTGGCCGGCATTACAAAATCCGGTTGTTTTTCATATAAATCCAGAAGTTTTTGTTGGAACTCAGAAAACTTAAAAAAATAATTTTCCTCTTCTATTAATTGCAGTTCTTTTCCCGGATGCAACGGGCAGCAGCCATCAACTAATTCTGAATCGGTTTTTTCCAATTCGCAGCCCACGCAATATTTAGCGCTGTATTTTTTCTTATAAATAAAACCGTTCGCTTTGGCTTTATTCCAAAACTCCTGCGCTGCTTTAATGTGATGCGCATCTGTGGTGCGAATAAAATTATGTTCGCTTAAATTAAGCGTTTGGCTGAGCTGGCGCCATTTGATCGCTTGTTCATCGCAATAAGCCTGGATTTCCATGTTAAGTTCCTGCGCCCGCTGATAGATCTTTAAACCATGCTCATCGGTGCCGATGTTAAAAAAGACCTCGCTCCCCTGCGAGCGCTGGAAGCGAGCCCAAACATCCGCCCGCACCACCTCCCAGGCGTAACCAATATGCGGGTCCGCGTTAACATAAGGCAAAGTTGTGGTAATATATTTTTTGCTCATAATTTATTTTCAGTAATAACGGATTTTATTAAAACTACTTGCAATCCTGCGGGCATAAAGCCGGATTAGCTTTTTCTATCGGCCCACAAACACCATCGCCGCATTTGCCTTGAACTGATGGCGATTGGCTAGGTGACGGCCGAAGACTAGGAGTTTGGCTTGGCTTAGGAGTCCAAGATTTAATGCTCGTTTTTGTTCCAGAATATTCTTCGTATATTTCTTTCATGGTCATCCATTTAATTTTTCCTTGAGTTTGGTATTCCTGCATCCGCTTCAACCAATCTTCTACAATTTTTAGATTTTCTTCTTTCTTTGAAGAAGGCATCACTATTGTATCTATAGGAAAATGAAGATACAGAGAAGAAACTTTAGAATCATCCTTAAAACCGTTCACCTGATCGATAGCATTAAAAATATAATCGATATCTTTATTGGTCAACTCGCAACTAGGATAACAAGTGCTTCGGCCCTCATATAAAGCTGGTATCTCGCCTAAAGAACCGGGAATCAAAACAATTCCGGAATTATCCCCCGTTAAATCATTTGTATCTTTAAGGCGCCTCGGATAGATTCGGTCGCTTAGCTCATAAGGAATTACATCATGGTAATACAATTTGGATTGCGGGCTTATTTCGGCGTCAGTATAATGCTTACCTGTATCAGGATTAATCGGCCTATTTTCTTCAGGCACGGCCAGATAGGCAATCATTATCGGAGCGTCCAAATAAGAGAAGCCCGCGCTAAAAGCAGCCTGGGCCCAATCATGTGTTCCCCAGCCCCCGGAGCACCCGAGATTGTTTTCCGCGCCAACCGCTGCATCAATTGCATCTTTCCTCTTTTTATAAGCCGCAGCCGCTTCGCTTTGGGACATTGAATCAAAATCGCAGTGAGTGCCTACACCTTGGCCGTTTTCTAAAGCATAAAGAAGCAAGTTGTCTCCCCATTTGTTAGCCGCCTCAATATATGGTGTCTCTGACTCAATCGTTATTTTTGCATTATATTTTTTAAACAGGTCGATAATCTGCTTAAGATTGGAGTTAACACGGAGATATTCTGTTTTGTTCGGAAAGCTTAATTGCCCCTCCAGATGAAGCATGACTCCAAAATTAAGAGGCTTAGTTATTGTAGTTGCCGCCGGCCCATCAACAGGCGCCACTTGTTTTTTCTCGATTTTTCCAGATTTATTCAAAATAAAAATATTTTCTCCGAGCGAATCTACCGCGTAAGATACCGTATCGCTGCTGACAGCAATTTTATCCAAAACATTTTTATTTTGTAGATCGACAACAATAATCTCCTGTTCGCCATTATCTTCCAGGCCCAAAAAGTATAGATCGCCTGCCAGATAAACCGGCTTTAAAGAAGGGGCAGCCGTCGACCCGGAAGTATTAAACCAAGAAGTTATTTTTGTGCTCCTATCGTAAAAATCAACATCGGTTGTTGTCCCCCGGTTAAAATTGACCACCAGCCAATCGTTGCTCAATAACATATTATGCTGGGGCAAGAGCGTGAAGTTATTGCTGTATAAATAAAAGGAATCAATAATATTTCCGCTCACCAGGTCCATAATGCTTAACCGTGAATCTTTTTCTCTGAGAACGCCTATCTCCCCTGCTTCGGATATCTTAGATAGGATCGTGCCATCTTTGGCAATTGATTTTTTTTGCTGGCAATTATAATCATACAAATTAAATTGAGCAGCCGCGGCTTGGAAAAATTGCTTATTTCTTGCGTCTATCCAACCAACGCTATCTTGGCCAACTTCTATTTGGCATCTGATCTTTTTAGTGCTTAAATCCAAAACTTTAAATTGACTATTGGATTTGCTGTTCAACAAAGCGACTCCTTCGTTTTCGTCGATATAAAGACGCAGAGCATCGTCTGAAGGCTCATTTAGCATTATTGAGCCAGACAACGTTAAAGTATTTAAATCGTATATATCTATTTTATTTGAACCATTGTCAGCAACATATAAGCGATTATTGATATTGTCTATTGCCACGTTTACATTTGTATAGCTGACAGCCAAAGAGGGCTCTGAACTTTTTTTAAAATAATTCCAGCCCAGACCCGCGGCCACAACTAAAATTACAGCTGCTAGCGCAATCAATAATTTATTTTTCATATTTATTAAAATTAAGTTTCTGATTCTATTTTTTTACCACCACCACAAACTCCCCTTTTAAGTTGTTTTTATCGCTATTTAAAATGCCTAAAATCTCCTCTGCGCTTCCTCGGTATATCGTTTCAAACATTTTGGTTAGCTCGCGCGCTACCATAATTTGGCGCTCGGGCAACAGCTCTTTCAGCTGTTCCAGCGCCTTTAAGATCCTATGGGTCGATTCATAAAAAACCACCGAGTGCTGGGCTTGCGCAATTTCTTCAAAATATTTATTTCGCCCTTTTTTATGCGGCGGAAAACCCATAAACACGAACTTATCAGTCGGAAAACCAGACACGCTCAAAGCAGCAATAGCGGCACAAGGCCCGGGAAGTGGAACGATCTTTATTTGGCCGCTTGTTAAGCGCGTTAATTCTTCGATTAACTTATTGCCGGGATCGGAAATCCCAGGGGTGCCGGCATCCGTGACCAGCGCTAGATTTTTTCCTTGCGCTAATTGCTCTGCTAAATATTCGATTTTTGACAACTTGCTATGCTGAAAATAGCTTACTAATGGTTTGGCGATTTGGTAATGGTTCAAAAGCTTTACTGTCTGGCGAGTGTCTTCGCACGCCACCAAATCAACTTCCTTTAAGGCTTCAATCGCCCGAAAAGTTATGTCTTTCAAATTGCCAAGAGGTGTCGCAATAATATATAATGTTCCCATAGATTCAGTTTAAATGAAAACCTTTAAAGTTTCAAACTTGTGATACTTACTCCCCACCTCCTCGTTGGTGCCGCTATTGGTTCTAAAATAAAAAATTATTGGGCTATTTTTATTATTGCCCTGATTTCCCATTTTGTTCTTGATGCTATCCCCCATTGGGAATACGTAATTAAAATAGTTGGCGTTTCCGGAAATGAGTTCCTGGCCATAACCGTTGAAGCCTTGCTTGATATTTTAGTCGGCGTTAGCGTCATAAGCTTGCTTCTTAAACATTCTCGCCTGGCTAAACCGGCGCTAATCGGCGCTTTTTTTGCTATCCTCCCTGACGGCTTTATTTTCGTCCATGCTTTAGCTCAAGTATTTTTTAATTGGAATCTGACTTTTTTAGATCCACTGATTAATTTCCATCATCAAATCCATTTTTCCGATGGAATTGATTTTTTATTTTGGCGCATTATAGCCGAAACAGCCGTTGCGGCCGCAGCAATCCTTGTTCTCTGGCAAACGCGGCGCATAATAAAAAAACAAAAATAACAGGCTGGCAATTATTAAAAACCCCCGCTTAAGCGGGGGTTTTTGTTTCACTTTTTTATTATTATCTGGTTTCTTCTCTCATAAAAATATCACCCAAAAAGACCGAAGCGATCGCCACGATGGGCACGGCCACCGCCATGCCAAAGATGCCATAAAGTTTAGCGCCGATTATCATAGAAATAATAACCACCAAAGGATTCAGCCCCACCGCCCGCTTCATGACTTGAGGAATTAGAACATAACCCTCTATTTGGTGGATGATCAAAAACAACACTAATACTAAAATGCCCAGAATCGGCGATTGCAAGAAAGCCAATGAAACTGCGATAGCGCCGGCCGTGAAAGGCCCAATATAAGGGATGAGTTCAAACAGCCCAGCCAAAACTGCCACCATTAAAGCCATTTTTACTCCCAAAAAATAAAGCCCTGTAAAAACTAGAACGCCAACAGCCATCATCACTATCAGCTGCCCGCGCAACCATCGGCCAAGCTTTGTTTGGATGCGCTCAGCCAAATTGATGACATAGGCCCGATGCTCAGCTGGAGTAACGCTGGATAAAAAAAGCTTAATGCCTTTATCTTGCACCACCAGATAAAAAGATATCACCACGATAACAATGGAAGAAAAGAATCCGCCAAAGATATTAGCCGCTGTGCCAAAAATATCTTCCGTTGCGCCGCTAAGCAGTGTGCTTAAGTTTCCTAAAAGTTTTTGGGCATAATCGGCGCCCAGCTTTTGGTGAAAAATGGAAATATCCGCCACGATCCTATTTAAATACTCCGGAGACATAGAGGCTAAAGACTGAAGCTGGCCGGCTAAAATAGGAAAAGCCCAATAAACAAAAGAGAGCAATAGAACAAATATAAGCACATAGATCATTGAAGCGCCTAAAGCCCGGCGTATATGGTGCCTAGCCAGCCAATCAACCGGCGCGTCAATAGCCGCCGAAATGATCAAAGCGACAAAAACTATTAAAATAACATCGCGGATCAAGAAAAGAAAAATCAACCCTAAAACTATTAGGATAAAACGGAAAATAGTGGAAGTGGAGATCTCTATTTTTTGGGTCATAATTTAAGCAATGGCTCGAACTTATTTTTTTCTTTGAACGGTCCGATCAGCGCCAAGTTAAGCTTTTGCGGCTGGAAAATATCTTGGGCTACCCGCTGCAAGTCTTGCGCGCTAACTGCTTTTATTTTGCTAAAAATCTGCTCTGGTGTCAAAACTTCTTTCTTCAAGATTTCTTGCGTGCCGATCCAGGAAGCTAGCTCATCAGAAGTTTCCAGCCCCAGCCTTAAGCTCCCCCGCAGCCAGTCTTTGGCTTTATTAATTTCCGCCGCGCCAATTTTGGCATCGCAAACTTTTTTATATTCAATCAAGATCGCTTTTATGGCTTCCTCCGCCTTGTCATTGGCCACGCCGGCTTGGGTCACAAAAAATCCCGTGTCAGTAAAACTTTCGGTGCTGGAACGAACATAATAAGCCAAGCCTTTTTGTTCGCGCACAGAAATAAAAAGCCGAGAACTCATCATGCCGCCCAGGATGGCCGATAAAACCATCAAGGTGTAGCGGTCTTTATGGGACATATCATAAGCGCGCGCACCCAAGCACAAATGAGTTTGGTCGGTCGCTTTATAATAGATAAGCGCCTCCGGTTTTTCTTGCGATTCTTTAACAGCTAATTTATCTTTCCCTTCACCTTTCTTCAAACGGCTAAAGGACTTCTCGATTTTTTTAATAATATCTTTGCTGACTTTCCCTGCCACACAAACCACCGCATTCTTGGTTTGATAATGCGCGTCAAAATATTTTATAAATTGCTCGCGCGGCAATTTGGCGATATTAGCTTTAGTGCCAATAATTTTCCAGCCGGCCGGCTGGTCGCCATAAAGCAGCTCTTCCCACAAATCCCCCACCAAACGCGCCGGGTTATCAAGATACATATTATATTCTTCAGTAATCACGCCCCGCTCTTTTTCTATTTCCGCGCTATCAAACTTGGAATTAAGTAAAATATCGCTCACCCAATCCAGCGCCATATCGATATATTCTGGCGCCACTTTTGCATAATAACCGGTCAATTCCTGGCCCGTGAAAGCGTTATATTCTCCGCCCACTCTATCCAAGTATTCACTCAAGTCTAGAGTGGTTGGCCGTTTTTTAGTGCCCTTAAAAAACATATGCTCCAAAAAATGCGAAATGCCATTATTATCTTTTGTTTCATATTTTGAGCCCGTGGCAAAAAAGACCAGCACCGTGGTTGATTGGCTGCCAGCCATTGGTGCAGTTATCACTCTTAAGCCGTTCGATAAAATAGTTTTTTTGAACATAAAATATAAATATGATTTTCCTTGGTCAATTTTTTAAATATTCAACTTTCTTATTTATTCTAGACATAACTATAAAAATATGCTTATTTTATATAATTAACCGATCATAACAATAACTGTAAGAAATAAGGAGGGAGACATGCAAACGCAAACAGTAGGGTTCTTTACAAAGCAATCTGCCGAATCTTGGTTCCTGGAGTTTGGCGATCAGACCGATGTGCTTGCCAAAAAAGAAATGGTGCCCAAGGGAGACGGAACTCCCCATTTGATCATGAAGCTGGTTTTTCCTGATGAACTAGGCGCCACCTTTTACCCTAATGGCAAGATAATGGATCGCGACTTCGAGGAATACGACGGAAAATTGCTATAAAGCAACAGGACCGAGCAGGCCAACTGCTTCCGCCAAGGTTATCCTAGGCGGTTTTTATTTTCCAAAAACTTTAAAGATCTAACTATTGCTGCTTTCTTTTAACTCTTATCAGTCCGCCGTAAGGAATAATTTCGATCCCTTTTTTCTCTAATTCATCCAAGAACAAGTTCATGCCCAAAGAATCAGAAGCGATATGCGAAGCTACCACCACGCTCAAGTGCGCTTCTTCGGCGTTCTTGCGGTGTTCTTCGGATAAATGCATCGCCACGATCGTGCCAATGCCGGCGTTAGCCATTTCTTTATAGATGGTTTTTGAACCCTCGGTGCCGCCGGTAATTTCCGTCAAAGCAATTTTCCCGGCATGGCGGTCTTCCGAACCGGCAAAAAGCCTCACCGGCGAGCCACGCCTGGCCGATTCCTTATATTCATCAATGCCGGCGATCAACTCGATTATTTCACCGACGTATTCGGGCTGCTTTTTATCGATCAGTTTTTTTAAAAAGCTAGCTACCAAATTGTCGCAAGGCGTATGCACATTCATTAAATTAATCCCGGCTAACTTAGCCGCGTCGATAGTTTTATAAGAATTAGAAGCGTGCACGCCCCGCCCCACTTCCGATATTCTCACCCGCAATAATGACTCGGCAATATTTATTGGCACGCCATACAGAGATAGAACTTCTGCTTGCAAATGCATTACTTCGTCCAACATCGCCAGCCCCTTGCCCAAAGGATGATGGTTTATAATTGTGTCGATGCCCAAAGATTTGGCAAGCATCACGTCGCCGCTGGTGATATCAATGCCGGCCATAGCTTTTTTTACCGGCTGGCCATTATCGCGCCAGATGCCAGAATCCATATAAGGGTTAACTAATTTTTCCTGATCAAAATCCGCCTGTTTCTTGGCGGGTAGGTTTTCAAACTTCTTTTTTTGCCTGGCCAGATATTTTTTTACCGCTCCCTCCCCTCTCAAGTCTCCCTCTATGCCCATTTTTATCGCCAGCTCCAGAATTTGTTTTTGGTTCATAAATAAAAATTATTTTTCTATTTTATTTTTCAAATATTCTTTCAGCTCACTGATTTTTATTCTTTCTTGCTTCATTGAATCCCGCTCCCGCACCGTTGCATCGCCTTTCTCCAAAGAATCAAAATCCACGGTCACGCAAAACGGCGTGCCAATTTCATCTTGCGAACGATAGCGCTTGCCGATATTCCCCCGCTCGTCCCAAACGCAAACAAAATCTTTTTTTAGGTCTTGATACACTTCGCGCGCCTTGGCAATAAGTTCAGGCTTATTTTTAAGCAATGGGAAAACCGCCACTTTGTATGGAGCCACCCGAGGATGAAATCTTAAAACAATTCTCTGCTCCCCGTCCGGCATCATTTCTTCCGCATAAGCTTGGCCCAAAATTGCCAAGACCGTCCGGTCAACGCCAAAGGTCGGCTCGATGACATGAGGCACAAATCGTTTTTTTGTTTCATCGTCAAAATATTCCAGGCTTTTGCCCGAAGCCGCTTGATGGGCCGAGAGGTCATAGTCCGTGCGATAAGCTATCGCCCAAAGCTCGTCCTGCCCGAAAGGAAAGTTATACTCAATATCGATCGTGCGCTTGGAATAGAAAGCCCGTTCTTCATCCGGTATCTCATGGTTGAAAAAGTTCTGGCGCGGCAACCCTATTAAGTCGGCAAAACCATAAATATATTCTACCCACGCTTCAAAAGCTTTCTGCCAATCGCTGTCTGGCGCAATAAAATATTCTATTTCCATTTGCTCAAACTCCAGTGTCCGGAAAATAAAGTTCCCCGTGGTAATTTCGTTGCGAAAAGCTTTGCCCATCTGCCCGATGCCAAAGGGAATCTTTTTATTGGTGGAGTCTAAAACATTTTTAAAATTGGCAAAAATTGCCTGCGCGGTTTCGGGCCGCAAATAAGCTTCAATTCCCTCTTTTTCTATAGCGCCAATATTGGTCTTAAACATTCCCGAGAACATTTTCACTTCCGTGAACTCGCCGCCGCAGTCCGGGCATTTGCTAGCATCTTTTAATTTATCGGGCCTAAACCGATGATGGCATTTTTTGCATTCAACTAGCGGGTCCTTAAAGTTTTTAACATGCCCGGAAGCTTCCCAGATCTTGGGATGCAACAAAATCCCGCCGTCAATTCCGGTCATATCGTCCCTATCTTGGACAAAATATTTCCACCACAAACGCTTAATGTTATTTTTCAATTCCACACCCATCGGGCCGTAATCATAAGTTGAAGCTAGCCCGCCATAGAGCTCGGAACCCGGAAAAACAAAACCCCGCCGCTTAGCCAAAGCGACTATTTTTTCCATTGAGTCATTAGGCATATTTTTGTTTTCTTTTTTAGCCATTTTATGCCTTCAGCATATCATTCATTAATTCTATTGACAAGCCAAATATCGCTGATATAATGGCTCTATTGTCCTGCTTTACCCATAGAGGTGGCAAGTGAAAATCTAAAAAAAGTAGCTTGCTTAGCCTCTATGGGATACGAACAATTATATTGGATTCGCGTTCGTTATGGCGGCTCCGAGAGTCGGTTATCCAAAAGGGCCCTTTAGTGGCATAACCGCCAGATATCATAAGCCCGCCTTGTTGGCGCGAATCAAAAGTTGGCGCAACGCTGGCATCATGGTGATAGACTCACTGTTTTGCGCTAATAGCGTTGGGCCAACTCCAATTTTGTTCTTTTTATCTTGCGGCTTGAGGAAAAACCGATAGACTCCACAAAGCTATCAGCTTTATTCAGGGACCTAGCCTCCTTTCAGCAACAGCCCCCACACCTCAAGTCGCAAGGCCAAAAAAACGAGCGCACAGAAATGCCCTCTGCTCAATTACAACGGACAAAAAACCGTTTATTAAAAATCAAAGCCCTCTAAGGCTTTGGAGCAAAAATGCATTTTCTTGATGCGCTTTTATAAAGGCCCTTCTCCTTAAGAAGGGCCTTTTTCTTTATCTTCCCCACACCGCGCTTTCTAAATGCTCAATTTTTATTAACTTTTCGGCATCGTTAAGGATTACCAAAACGACATCTATCCGCCAAGGCGTTGAGGCTGGTATTTTTTTATCCAGCAAATAATGTTTAGCCGTGCGAATTAGGCGTTGCTGCTTAGAATAATGCACATTTTGCGCTGCCAAAGCAGCTGTTAGGTCCGTGCCATCGCCTTTGATGGTTTTGACTTCCACAAAAACCAACACCGCAGTTTTAGTAAAAAACCTCCCTTCTATTTTAGCCGCCACGATATCAATCTCGCCGCATTTGGGGCAAAGATAATTTCGCTCAATTATTTTATAGCCGTTGGAGCGTAAAAACTCTTCAGCTTCTTTTTCTCCTTTATCGCCAAATTGTCGCTTGCTCGATGGCATAATTTTATTTTCTCAACCCTTCCATCAATCCCAAATAAAACTTTAAATTATGAATTGTCGCCAATCTTAAAGATAAGGGTTCGCCGACCTTAAATAAATGATGCAGATAGGCGCGGGTAAAATTAGCGCAAGAATAGCAACCACAAGATTTATCCAACGGCGTAAAATCTTTGGCAAACTTAGAGTTTAAAATATTTATAGTTTTATAAAAGCCTTTAGCGCCAGAGTTTTTTATGTATAGTTTCCCATGCCGCGCTTCGCGAGTAGGAATCACGCAATCGAACATATCTATTCCCGCTTCAACCGCTGCCACAATTTCTTCTGGTTTGCCCAGGCCCATTAAATACCTAGGCTTATCTTGGGGCAATAAAGGCAGCACTGCTTCTAGCACCGTTTTTAAATATTTCCTCGGCTCCCCCACCGCCACGCCGCCAATGGCATAGCCATCGAACCCAATTGCTAAAAGTTCTTGTGCGCTCTGCTGGCGCAAATCTTTATGCACGCCGCCTTGCACAATGCCAAAAAGCAACGGACGATTTTTTTTCTTGCTCACTTTTTTATCAAAATATTTTTTGCACCGAGCCGCCCACTCAGTCGTCCTTTTTACTGCGCGCTCCACTTGCTCGCGGCTAGCCGGATATGGCGGGCATTCATCCAGCACCATAATAATATCGCTGCCCAACGCCAATTGGATTTCAACGGACTTTTCCGGCGTCAGCCAATATTTCTGGCCGTCTATCGGATCGCGAAACTCTACACCCTCATCCGATAATTTAACAAAGCCTTTTTTGATTTTTTCGCCCAATGAAAAAACTTGGTATCCCCCCGAGTCGGTTAAAATCGGCCCTGGCCAATTCATAAACTTATGCAAATCTCCCGCCTTTTTAATTATTTCTGTTCCGGGCCGGAGCCATAAATGATACGTATTACCCAAAATAATTTGCGCGCCCAAAGCTTTTAAATCTTCCGGCGCCAGGCTTTTGACCGCGCCCTTAGTGGCAATTGGCATAAAAAACGGGGTCTGGATGACTCCGTTTCGCGTTGTTAGCTGTCCCGAACGCTGCTTGGTTTTTTTATTCTTTTTTATAAGCTCTAACATTTTATTGGGTTACCCTGGATTTAGAGTCTATTACTACCGGATCGTCCGGCATGCCGCTTTTTAGCTCTTCGTCGCTCGCTGATAATTGGACATTGGTAAAATTATCTTGGCCGGAAATCTGGGCTGATTTAACGATTATTGCCTCATTGCCCACTTGCCCGATAGACGGAGTAAAGCCAACTTGGAAAACTGCTTGCCTCACCGGCGAAAGTATCCCAGTTCCAGCTGAAAGCCGGCCGATCTGCCAAACGATTTTTCCGCTAGCCGCGTCATATTTTATATCCTCGTCCTTAGGATAAATATTCCCCTCCCAACTTACGTAAGAAGGCAAATAAGCTTCCACGGCCACGTTTGATAAATCATTAGAAACGTTCAACGCTTGCCAATATATAGTATAGGTCGTTTTTTGTCCAACCCGCGGCGGCAAAGGGCCGGAGTTAGGAATTATTTTATCGTTATAAAAACCCTTCATGTTTATAACCAATGGCGAGTTAATTTTAACGAGCAGCTGATTTTGTCCGCTAAGCTGCGTGCCGCTCAAAGCCAAAGGCACATTAAAAGAATCTATTTTAGCGGTTGTCGTTATGATAAAGTTTTTGTCAGAAAAAGTGCTCACCGGCAAGCGGTCTTTTACTTGCAAAGAAAACTCCAGGGCTCCTTCGGTCTTGGGAGCCAAAGATTCCAGC
>Ga0209310_1000175_pt1 | contig 93282 bp, 66 predicted proteins | sample AD_UKC030_MetaG_FD_184415 | JGI IMG/M metagenome (GOLD analysis project Ga0209310, IMG submission 184415) | Active sludge microbial communities of municipal wastewater-treating anaerobic digesters from USA - AD_UKC030_MetaG (SPAdes) (version 2) | ecosystem: Engineered > Bioreactor > Anaerobic >... | reverse complement strand
GGATGGGGCCGCCTGTTGGCGGGGAACCGCTTCGTTTCGGAGCCAGTATTGGAGGGTGGTTAATCCGACGCCCGCCTGGCGGGCGAACTCTCTCTGCGAAAGTGGAGTCCGCCGGTAGGCATTCAGAATCTCTTGGCGTTGGGCGGGGGTGCGACGTTTTTGAAGGCGTGATGCATTTGCCATGGCCCCACTCTGACAGAATCCGACACCCTCTGCCTAGACGGCCTTCCCTACACGGATACCCTTAAGCTGCAAAACGGAGCGGAGCCGGCCGGAGCAGGCTGGCGAGCGAGGGACGGCCGAGCCGTGGCTGCGGAGGCCAGGCGGTGCCATGAGGTGGGCTACATCTGCAGATTAGGCTACAATGAAAGAACCATCCGTGCTAGATTACTTGAAAGCCACAACGCTCGCATCTATGAAACGACAATCCTTTCATCCGGCTCGTTTTGTTTTGCCGCTGATCCTCGCCACGATCTCCCTGGGCTTGCTGAATTCGTCGGTTTCCGGTCAAACACCGGTCATCGAGTCGTTCAGCCAGAATGGAGAATTGACTTGCACCAACCTTCAGCCGGGCAGCGTGGCGATGGTTGAATGGGCGCCAACGGTGAATGGACCGTGGACGAACACCTGGGCGGGCCTGAACCCGCTCACCGTGGATTCCAACGGGACAATCCGCGTTCAAGTCCCGATGTTCTATCGAGTGCGAGGCGTGCCCGCTGACATGGTCCTGATCCCGGCCGGAGAGTTCCAGATGGGAGACACCTTCACCGAGGGCGCTTCCGATGAGCGTCCGGTTCACACGGTGTACGTGAGCGCGTTTTACATGGACCGGACCGAGGTGACCGCGGCGCAGTGGGACGAGGTGTATCAGTGGGCGATCGGGCATGGGTATAGTTTCGACTTTGAGGGCTCAGGGAAAGCGCCAACTCATCCGGTTCACAGCATCAACTGGCATGACGCGGTGAAGTGGTGCAATGCGCGGAGCGAGCGGGCGCTGCGGGCGTGGGCGTATTACACCGACTCGGGATTGACCCAGCCATATCGGACGGGGAAGGTGGCGCCTTACGTGAGGTGGGATGGAGGCTATCGGCTGCCGACGGAGGCGGAGTGGGAGAAGGCGGCGCGGGGATGGTTGAGCGGAAAGCGGTTTCCGTGGGGGGACACGATTACCCATAGCCAAGCGAATTATTGGAGCTATTGGGAAAGCGGTCGGCCTTATTACACTTACGATTTGAATGCCACTGAAGGTTATCATCCGACCTACGCGACTGGTTCTATGCCTTACACGAGTCCGGTGGGATCGTTTAGCGCCAACGGGTATGGGCTGTATGACATGGCGGGGAACGTGTGGGAGTGGTGTTGGGACTGGTTTTCGGGCAGCTACTACTCATCATCACCGACGAGCGACTCACGGGGGCCAGGCTCGGGCTCGTACCGCGTGCTGCGTGGCGGCGGTTGGATCAGCCGCGCGTGGTACTGCCGGGCGGCGGACCGCATCTACGGCAACCCGGACTGCGGGGACAGCAACCTGGGCTTCCGGGCTGTGCTGCCCCCAGGTCAGCCTTGAGCTGCAAGAGGGAGCGGAGCCGGCCGGAGCAGGCTGGCGAGCGAGGGACGATCGAGCCAGACCCGGAAACCGGGTAGAACCCTGATATCGGCTGCACCGATAGATTAGCTTGTATTGAAAGCACAATCCATGCTAGAAGTGTACTTGAAAACTGCAAGATTTGTACCGATGAAACCACGATCCTTGCATCCGGTTAGATTGGTCTTTGTCCTAAGCCTCGCCACGATCTCCCTGGGCTTGCTGAATCCGTCAGTCTCGGGTCAAGCGCCGGTTATCAGTTCCTTCAGCCAGAATGGAGAGCTGACCTGTGCCAACCTTCAGCCTGGGAGCGTGGCGACGGTTGAATGGGCGCCGACGGTCAACGGGCCATGGACGAACACGTGGGCGGGCCTGAACGCGCTCACCGTGGATTCCAACGGGACAATCCACGTTCAAGTGCCGATGTTTTACCAGGTACGAGGCGAGCCAAAGCTCACTGTCCCGACAAACATGGTCCTGATCCCCGCCGGAGAGTTTCAGATGGGGGATACTCACAGTGATGGCTCGCCGGATGAGCTTCCGGTTCAGAGAGACTACGTGAGTGCGTTCTATATGGACCGGACGGAGGTGACGAAGGCGCAATGGGACGAGGTGTATCAGTGGGCGATTGGGCAAGGGTACGGTTTTGACAATGCGAGTCCGAGAAGTCCGGAGAAGAAGGCGACGATCCGTTTGCCATGAATGTCGGTGTTGAGCATCGTATCAATGTGATCGCGGTTAAAAAAGAGCCTCGTCTTGCATGGGAATGCTGGCGGGTTCGGATCTGTTTAATCCACCACTCTCAATCTTATGAAGATTCCATCGGTCGTTAGAGTTGGGGCGGTGTGGTGCACCACGGCCGGGTTCGCCATTGGGCAGGGTTGGGATCAGTCAAAGGTATTGGCGGGGGACGAAGCATCGTTTCGATGCAGCGCGTCGCTTCAAGGGAACAGCGCTGTGCGGATCGTCTGGACCACGGAGCGCGGGAACTCCTATCACCTGGTGACGGCCGGTCAATTGTCTGGCCCGTGGGAATTCTACCCCGCCAAGCCGGTGGCGCTGACGGCGGCAGGCGACACGATCGTGTATCAGGCACCGATAGAAGCTGGGACCCAGTTCTTTCGGGTGATGCGGGATCCGGATGGAATGGTGCTGATTCCGGCGGGGGAATTTCCGATGGGAGACACCTTTAGCGAGGGCGAATCCAATGAACGTCCGGTTCACATGGTGTACGTGAGCGCGTTTTACATGGATCGGACTGAGGTGACCCAGACGCAGTGGGACCAAATGTATCTGTGGGCGATAGGGCACGGGTACAACTTTAATTATCCGGGTTCGGGGAAGTTTGCCAATCATCCAGTTTACAGCATCAACTGGTATGACGCAGTGAAGTGGTGCAATGCACGGAGCGAGCGGGAAGGGCGCTCGTGGGCGTATTACACCGACTCGGGTTTGAGCCAGCCTTACCGGTCGGGGTGGGTTTCGCCCTGCGTCGGGTGGGACAGAGGTTACCGGCTGCCGACGGAAGCGGAATGGGAGAAGGCGGCGCGGGGAGGGTTGAGCGGGAAGCGGTTTCCATGGGGAGACACGATCACGCACAGCCAGGCCAATTATTACAGCGACTCATCCTATACCTATGACATCAGCTCCACGCGCGGTTTTCATCCGACCTATTCAGCTGGGAGTGCTCCCTACACGAGTCCGGTGGGATCGTTTGCAGCCAACGGGTATGGGCTGTATGACATGACGGGGAACGTGTGGGAATGGTGTTGGGACTGGTGGTCGGAAAGCTATTACTCATCATCGCCAGTGAACGATCCACGGGGGCCTAGCTCGGGCTCATACCGCGTCTGGCGCGGCGGCAGTTGGCACTTCTACGCGTGGCTCGGCCGGACGGCGTGCCGCAACGACGACTACCCGGACTATAGGAGCAACGACCTGGGTTTCCGAGCTGTTCTGTCCCCAGGTCAGCCTTGAGCAGCAAGAGGGAGCGGACCTGCCTGCGGCGCCCCGGCAGGCAGGGCCGGCCGGAGCAGGCTGGCGCGCGAGCCTGCCTGCCGCGCCGAGGGACACGGCGCAGGCAAGGGAGGAGGGGAGCCGTGTCTGCGAAGGCCAGGCAAAGCATCGAGTCCGCACCCCCCGATTAGCTTGTTTTGCGAGCACAATCTGCTAAATTGCTTACAGCCCTAAACGTCTACCTCAATGAAAGCACAACCCTTTCATCCGGCTCGTTTTGTTTTACCGCTGATCCTCGCCACGATCTCCCTGGGCTTGCTGAATCCTTCTGTTTCCGGTCAAGCACCGGTTATCGAATCGTTCAGCCAGAATGGAGAATTGACTTGCACCAACCTGCTGCCGGGCAGCGTAGCGACGGTCGAGTGGGCGCCGACGGTCAACGGGCCATGGACGAACACCTGGGCCGGCCTGGACGCCATCACCGTGGGTTCCAATGGGACAATCCGCGTGCAAGTTCCGATGTTTTACCGGGTGCGAGGCGAGCCCGCTGACATGGTCCTGATCCCCGCCGGAGAATTTCAGATGGGGGACACCTTCGGCGAGGGCGATTCGGATGAACTCCCGGTTCACACAGTGTACGTGAGCGCGTTTTACATGGACCGGACCGAGGTGACCGCGGCGCAGTGGGACGAGGTCTATCAGTGGGCGATCGGGCATGGGTATAGTTTCGACTTTGAGGGCTCAGGGAAAGCGCCAACTCATCCGGTACACACGGTCAATTGGTATGACGCGGTGAAGTGGTGCAATGCGCGGAGCGAGCGGGAGGGGCGGCCGTGGGCCTATTACATCGACTCGGGCTTGAGCCAGCCCTATCGGACCGGGCAGGTAGCGCCCTATGTGAGGTGGGATGCAGGCTATCGGCTGCCGACGGAGGCGGAGTGGGAGAAGGCGGCGCGGGGAGGGTTGAGCGGGAAGCGGTTTCCGTGGGGGGACACGATTACCCAAGGCCAGGCGAACTATTACAGCTATTGGCTAGGAGGCCGGCCTTTTTATTCTTACGACTTGACTGCCACCGAAGGTAATCTGGTCTATGGGGACTATCCATACACGAGTCCAGTGGGATCGTTTAGCGCCAATGGATATGGGCTGTATGACATGGCGGGGAACGTGTGGGAGTGGTGTTGGGACTGGTTTTCGGATACCTACTATTCATCCGCGCCATCGAGCGATCCGCGGGGGCCAGGCTCGGGCTCGTACCGCGTGGGGCGTGGCGGCAGTGGGTACTGCTTCGTGGTGGACTGCCGGGCGGCGGGCCGCAACGGCTTCCCGGACAGCGGGAACTTCAACCTGGGCATCCGGGCTGTGCTGCCCCCAGGTCAGCCTTGAGCGGCAAGAGGGAGCGGAGCCTGCCGGAGCAGGCTGGCGAGCGAGCCTGCCTGCGCCGCCCCGGCAGGCAGGGGACGAGCGAGCCGTGCCTGCGGAGGCCAGGCAGAGCGGAGATCCGCTCGGCGGCGTGGGCGAAGAGAACAACAAGCAGTCCGTTTCTTCGACTGGGGTAAGACACGATTGGTCCCCTGATCCGGGCTTGCGATCCTCTCCGACAAACCGCCTTGGCCTCATGAATCCAGCGGCTCTCTCAAGGAAGGGCCGGCCGGCAAATCATCATCGCCATTGGCTCCTGCCGCAAGTGCCGCAACTGCCGCTAACGCTCCCCGCACGTCCTCCCGTATCGGTAGGGCGTGGCAAGCGCGTGGCTGAAACGATCTCGGCTTGAGGCCGCCTGGGAGGCAGCCCAGGCGAGCGAGCCGCCGACAGCCATTCGGACCTGGCTGCGCGCCCAGGAAACCGCCCTGGCTGCCACCCTCGACACCGGCCAAACCATCCAATCGACCTCCGGCAATGGCCGGCAAGTTGTGTTTGCCGAGCCGGGAAGCGCCGGGCCCACGCCGCTGGAGATGGTCGAGCTCTGGCGCGAGCTGATCGACCTCCACGACCGCGTCCAAGCCGACCTGGGCGAATCCCCAACCGACGACGAGATCTACGCCGGCATGATGGCGGAGGTTCGCCCCGTCAAGTCCCTCAGGTCCGACCACACCCTGCTCCGATGCTGACGCGTCTTGCCAAGGCAACTGCCGCCGCGATCCGGACCTTCCGCCGGAGGCTCCAGGCCCGTTACGAGGGCGCCCAGCCCGGCGGCGGCCGCCGCAGCTACATCCCCGCCTTTCTGCAGGACGCGCGGTTTGACGCGCCACACCCCGGATCCAACATGAAACACCGCATCAGCGACTGTCGTTGGTTCCAGCGTCCATCGCTTCATTCGGCGCCGCGAGAAGTGGGAATTTCTCGAACAGGCACTCCAAATCCCGTGCTCGTGCCATCGCTGTGCGCCACCGCGCTGGCACGCTCGCCAGACCGTAATAGACGCCTGCCAATTCCCCCCGCTGCGACGCCGGTCGTGTCGGTGTCGCCACCGAGATTCACGGCTTTGAGCACGGTTTCGGTATAATCCCTCGACGTGAGCAAGCGCCACAGACTCGCGGTCAGCGTGCCAATGGCGTGGCCGCCGGAAGCGATGTCCTTCTCCGGCCGCGTTGCCAGGTGGGATGCCAAGGCGGCGGCGAAGTAGTGCTTCTCACCGGCCAGAGGCTTTGTTTCAAGCATCGGGCTGACGGTTTGGGCAGCCGACTGCTGGGCGGCGGCGGGCTTCTCAGGCGATTTTCGACACAACGCAGGTCGAGGTCGAATGCCAAACCGATGAAGAACCATGGAACACCGCGTCAGCAGCGAGTTTTGAGGCGGTTCCACGTCTCAAAATATTTGGCAATTGTTTGGCAAATGTGGCAGAAGATTGCCCGGAATTGCAGACGCTGGCCAAAATGCGGTTGGGAAGGCCGGTTTCAGGAAAACCCTTGGTTTCAAGGGGTTTGTAAGTGGAGAAACCGAAGAAAAATGGCTCCAAAGGCAGGACTCGAACCTGCAACCCGCCGGTTAACAGCCGGCTGCTCTACCATTGAGCTACTTTGGAACCCAACTGGCGGCTGAATGTAATGGGCGGCGCCCGGCTCGTCAAGCGTCCAAAGACGGCTTGTGATTGGCGGGTGTTTCCGATATGAGATGCCGTCCATATGACCGAAACGAACATGGCCAAGCCGGGCCTGCCGCCGCGGCGGGTCAGCGAGGTGGCGCGCGAGCTGGGGCTGGATCCGGACCGCATCTTGCCGCACGGCTATTACATCGCCAAGGTGCCGGTGGACGAGCTCGAGGCGCGGAAGTCGGGTCCGGACGGCCATCTGGTGCTCGTGACGGCGATGACGCCGACGCCGCAAGGGGAAGGGAAGACGACGGCGACGATCGGTTTGGCGGATGCGCTCAGGCGGCTGGGGCGGCGGTCGATGTTCTGCGTGCGCGAGCCCTCCCTGGGGCCTTATTTCGGGGTGAAGGGGGGCGGCACGGGGGGCGGGCGGGCCCAGGTGGTGCCTGCGGAGGACATCAACCTCCATTTCGTCGGCGACATGTACGCGGTCGAGAAGGCCAACAACCTGCTCTGCGCCATGGTCGACAACCATCTCCAGCACGGGAACGAGATGGGGCTGGATCCCCGCCGGATCGTGCTGCGCCGCGTCATCGATCTCAATGAGCGATCGCTGCGGGACATCATCATCGGGCTGGGCGGCCCCAAGCATGGGGTGCCGCGCAGGGACGGTTTCAACATCACGCCGGCGTCGGAGGTGATGGCGATTCTCTGCCTATCGCGCGATTTTGTCGACTTGGGCCAGCGGATGGCTCGGATGGTCGTGGGATACACTTACAAGGGGGAGCCCATCCGGGCGGAGGCGGTGAAGGCCGTGGGCGCGATGCAGGTCCTGCTGCGCGACGCGGTGCATCCGAACCTGGTGCAGTCGCTCGAAGGCACGCCGGCGTTCGTCCATGGCGGTCCGTTCGCCAACATCGCGCAGGGGACGAACACGGCGGTGGCGACGCGGCTGGCGCTGAAGCTGGCGGATTACGTCGTGACCGAGGCCGGCTTCGGGACCGACCTCGGGGCGGAGAAATTTTTCCATATCAAGTGCCGCATGGCGGGGCTCAAGCCGTCGGCGGCGGTGATTGTGGCGACGGTGAAGGCGGTGGCGTTTCACGGGGGGTTCCGGGAGGATGGCGGGCTGGGCAACCTGGGCAAGCACATCGAGAACACGCGCCTGTTCGGCATCGAGCCGGTCGTGTGCCTCAGCCATTATCCGGCGGATCAACCGGCCGATGTGGCTCGGATCGTGAAGTATTGCACGCGCCTGGGCGTCGAGGCGGTGGTATCGCGGCACTTCGAGGAGGGCGGGGCGGGGGCGGCGGAGCTGGCCGAGGCGGTCCTGCGGACGATCGATCGGAATCGGCGCCGCAAGTTCCGCTTCCTCTACGAGCTGGATCAGCCTCTGGAGGAGAAGCTGGACACGCTGGCCTGCCGGGTTTACGGCGCCGCCGGCGTCGATTTTGACCGGGGCGCTCGAAGCGATCTCGAGCTGCTGCGCCGCCACGGGTTCGATCGACTGCCGGTCTGCGTGGCCAAGACGCCCCTGTCGCTGTCGGACAATCCCGATCTCCGGGGACGCCCGCGCGGATTCCGGATCACCGTGAACGAGCTGCGGGTGTCGGCGGGCGCGGGATTCGTGGTGGCCATCTGCGGCAACATCGTGACCATGCCGGGCCTGCCCAAGGTGCCGGCTGCAGCCCGGATCGAGGTGCTGCCGAGCGGGCAGGCCACCGGCTTGACCTGAGCGGCATCGGGGGATGATCCCTATGAAGACTGCCAAGATATCGCGTCGCGGGTTCCTGCGATCGAGCGCAGGTGTCGCGGCTGCGCTCACCCTGGCGCCCCGGCACGTGCTGGGAGGCGCGCGGTTCGTGCCGCCCAGCGAAAAAGTGAACATCGCGATCGTGGGCGCCGGCGGCCAGGGGCGGGCCAACGTGCGCGCCCTCTTCCAGCAGGCCGATGCCCAGGTCATCGCCGTGTGCGATCCCAACGAACGCGCCAACTACGACGAGTATTATTACAAGGGCGAGGCCGGACGCAGGCCTGTCCGGGCCGAGATCGAAGCGCACTACGCGGCGCGGACGCCCAACTACCGATGCGCCGAATACGAGGATTTCCGCGTCCTGTTCGAACGCGAGCGCGCCATCGATGCCTTGCTCTGCGCGACGCCGGATCATCTGCACGCCCTGGTGTGCATCCGGGCGATGCGGATGGGCAAGCATGTGTATTGCGAAAAGCCGCTCACGCACAGCGTGGCCGAGGCGCGGGCCGTGGCCCGGGTGGCTCGCGAGACCGGCGTGGCCACTCAGATGGGTAACCAGGGCCACTCCGGCGACGGCATTCGGACCACGTGCGAATGGATCTGGGACGGCGCGATCGGACCGGTGCGCGAGGTGCATGGCTGGACGGGCGCCGCGAAGTGGTTCACCCATCGCGGTCTGCCGGCCGACAGGCCGCCCGTGCCGGCGGGGCTGAACTGGGACCTTTGGCTGGGCCCGCGCCAGCCGCGCCCCTACCACCCCACCTACGCCCCGGTGAAATGGCGCAGCTACTGGGAGTTCGGGACATCGATGATCGGCGACATGGCCTGCCACAACCTCGATCCGGCGGTGTGGGCCCTGGACCTGCATGCGCCGGCACATGTCGAGGCCTGCGGGTCCCAGGTGGACCCGGTGACCACGCCGGCCGGCGGGATTTACCGGTTCCAGTTCGGCACCCGCGGCCAGCAGCCGCCCGTCAAAGTGGTCTGGTACGACGGCGGGCTGCGTCCGGAGCGTCCGGCGGATCTCCCCGAGGAGGATGCCATGGGCAGCAACGGCGTTTTGTTCATCGGCGACCGAGGGGTGCTGATGTGCCCCGGTTGGGGAGGGCCGCCCACCCTGCTGCCGGAGGCCAGGATGGACGCATACCGGCGCCCGCCAAAGACGCTCCCGCGATCCAAAGGACACCACCGGGATTGGCTCGATGCGTGCAAGGGCGGCCCGCCCGCCAGCGCGAGTTTCGAGTACGGGGCCCGGATCACCGAGCTGGTGCTGCTGGGGAACGTGGCCATGCGCGCCGGCAAGCGGATCGATTGGGACGGCGCGGCCATGAAAGCCACCAACGCGCCCGAGGCAGATCAGTACCTCCACAGCAGCTATCGTCCGGGATGGGAGCTGGAATCGTGAGCCAGCCGCCAGAGAAGGTATTGGGAGAACCAGATCATCAAGCGCCGCGTGGGGGCACGCGGCCTACATCGCGAGCGTCCGCCTGGTGTAGGCCGGGTCCCCCGACCCGGCGGTTCAGCGCACGATGAATTCGGATTTCAATTCGCCCGACAGCAGCCCGGTTCTTCGGGCGCGCGGGCTGGCCAAGATCTACGGGGAAGGCGAGGCGGCGGTGCGCGCGCTGGCGGGTGTGGACCTGGATCTCTACGCGGGCGAGCTGGTGGTGCTGCTGGGGCCGTCGGGCAGCGGCAAGACCACGCTGCTCAACAGCCTGGGCGGACTGGATGTGCCGACGTCGGGCGAGCTGCGGTATCGGGATTTTGAGCTGACGGGGGCGGATGAGGGGAGGCTCACCCAATACCGGCGCGACTGCGTGGGATTCGTCTTCCAGTTCTACAATTTGATACCCAGCCTGACGGCGCGGGAGAACGTGGCGCTGATCACCGAGATCGCGCGCGATCCGATGCCGCCCGAGACGGCTCTCGAGCTGGTGCGGCTGGGCGCGCGGATGGATCATTTCCCGGCCGAGCTTTCCGGAGGCGAGCAGCAGCGGGTGGCCATCGCGCGGGCGATCGCCAAGCGCCCCGAGATGCTGCTGTGCGACGAGCCGACGGGCGCGCTCGATGTGCGGACGGGCGTGGCGGTGCTCGAGGCGATCGAGCACGTCAACCGCGAGCTGGGGACGCTGACCGTGATCATCACCCACAACGCGGTCATGGCGGACATCGCGGACCGGGTGATCCATCTGTCTGACGGCCGGGTGCACCAGGTCCGGCAGAACCCGCGCCGGGCCCCGGTCCACAGTCTCCACTGGTGATGATCTCGGGTTTGGATCGCAAGCTGCTGCGGGATCTGCGCCGGCTCAAGGGGCAGTCGGTGGCGGTCGCGCTGGTGATGGGCTGCGGTCTGGCGATGATGATCATGGCTCGCAGCCTGATCCACTCGCTCGAGAGCACGCGCTTCGAGTATTACGAATCGCACCGGTTCGCGGATCTGTTCGTTCATCTCGAGCGGGCCCCCCTCGCCGTGGCCGAGCGGGCGGCCCGCATCCCGGGCGTGGCCGCCGTGCAGGCGTCGATCGCAGTCCATGTCACGCTCGATCTGCCGGGGGTCGACGAGCCGGCCAGCGGCCAGCTCCATTCGCTGCCGGATCGGGGCGCGCCGGAGCTCAACCGCCTGTTTCTGCGGGCGGGGCGGTGGCTGGCGCCGGGCAGCCGGGGCGAGGTGCTGGTGGGCGAGGCATTCGCGGCGGCCAACCGGCTCCGGCCCGGCGATCGGCTGGCCATGCTGGTCAACGGGCGGCGCCAGACGTTCCAGATCGCGGGCGTCGTGCTCTCGCCCGAGTTCATCTTCGAATCGCGGCCTGGGGTGCCTTTGCCCGACAGCCGGACTTACGGGACGTTCTGGATGTTCTACGGCGAGCTGGCGGCGGCGTTCGATCTGGACGGGGCGTTCGATTGCCTGGCGCTGGCCTTGGCCCCGGGCGCCGCCGAGCGCCCTGTGATCGACGCCGTCGATCGCCTCCTGATCCCGTTCGGCGGACGGGGCGCCTTCGGCCGGGGCGATCATCCGTCGCACATCCGGGTCACGGACGAGATCCGGGTGCTGCGGATCATGTCGATCGGGTTTCCGCTGGTGTTCCTGAGCGTGGCAGCCTTCATGACCAACGCGGTGCTGACCCGGCTGCTGATCCTGCAGCGCGAGCAGATCGCGGTTCTGAAGGCGTTCGGCTTCACCAACCGGCAGATCGCGATCCACTACCTGAAGTTCGCGCTGGTGATGGTTGCGGGAGGGACGCTGCTGGGCGGTCTTGGCGGCGTGGCCATCGGGCATCGGATCGTGGATGTTTACACGTTGTTCTTCCGGTTTCCGGAGCTGGCATTTCGGCTGGATCGGTCGGCGCTGCTGTGGGCGGTGGGGGTCAGCGCAGCGGCGGCGACGGCGGGCGTGTTCGTGGCGGTCCGGCGAGCCGCGCGGCTTCCGCCGGCGGTGGCGATGCGGCCGGAGCCGCCGGCGGACTACCGGCCCGCATGGCTCGAGCGAACGGGGTTGGGACGGCTTCTGTCGCACACGTTTCGAATCGCCGCCCGCAACCTCGAGCGCCAGCCGATCCAGGCGCTGTTCACCGTGGCGGGGCTGGCGCTGGCGACCGGGATTCTCATCGTGCCCAACGCCTTTCGCCACGGGATCGAGGAAGTCCTCGATTACCAGTGGGACGTGGTCGAGCGTCAGGAGATCGAGATCGGCCTGGTCGAGCCGGCCGAGATCGGGGTGCGGCATCTGCTCCGCCAGCTCCCCGGGGTGACCGCGATCGAGCCGGTTCGAAATGTCTACGTCCGGATGCACCACGGGCATCGGCGCCGGCAGGTGGGGATCCAGGGGCTGCCGGAGGGGGGCGCCCATGTGCGCATGCTCGATGCCGCGTCCCGCCGAATGGAATTGCCGCGCCAGGGGCTGGTGCTGTCGGCGAAGCTCGCGGACGCGCTCGATGCCCGGGTGGGGGGCGAGCTGGTGGTCGAGGCGCTCGATGGGCGACGCCGGATCCGGAGCGTCCCGCTGGCCGGGCTGGCCGAGGATTTCACCGGGGTCACCGCATACATGGAGATCGGGGCGCTGAACCGGCTGCTGGGGGAAGGGGACATGATCAGCGGCGCGACCTTCACCGTGGACGAGTCGCAGCGGGGGGCCTTCCTCCGGGCGCTGAAGGAGATCCCCGCGGTCGGCTGGGTGGCCATCAAGGACTCGCTCCGGGATGCGTTCCGGCGGACAACGGCGGCCAGCATCGGTTTCATTCAGCGGATCTATCTGGTCTTCGCCACCGTGGTGGCGTTCGGCGTGGTCTACAACAACGCGCGGATCTCCCTGGCCGAGCGCGCTCGCGAGCTGGCGACGCTGCGGGTGGTCGGTTTCTCGCGCCGCGAGGTGGGGGCCGTTCTGGTGACAGAGCTGGTGCTGCTGGCGCTGGTGGCGGTGCCGTTGGGATTGCTGCTGGGGGCGGGCTTTGCCTCGGTCATCATCTCCGCCGTCAACACCGAGACGGTGCGCCTGCCGCTGGTGTTGACCGCGCGCAACTATGCATTTGCCGTGCTGGTGGTGACGTTGTCATCGGTGCTCTCGCTGCTGTTTGTCTTGCGGAACTTGAACCGTCTTGATCTGGTGGGGGCCCTGAAAGCGCCCGAATGAACGCGCTCGCGCAACAGAATGCCGCCGCCAGCCGATCGGCTTCCAGCCACCGGCATCGCCGATGGCTGCCGTATGGGGGGGCGATGGCCTTGGCCGCGCTGATTGTCGCGGGGCTCTGGCCGCAGCCGGTCCCGGTCGAGACTGGCCGCGTCGCGGTTGGCAGCCTTCAGTCCTATATCCAGGAGGAGGGCAAAACCCGGATTCAACACCGGTATGTCCTGTCGGCGCCGGTCACCGGCCAGCTGCGCCGGATCCCCTACAAGGCGGGTTTCGATGTCACGGGAGGCAAGACCGTCCTGGCGCAAATCGAGCCGCTGGCGCCGGGCCTGCTTGATGCGCGCAGCCGCACGCAGGCCGAGGCGCGGCGCAACATGGCCGCCGCCAGCCTCGAGAAGGCGCGCGCGGCACTCCAGTTCGCCCGGAGCGAGCGCGAGCGGATCGATCGGCTCTATGCGCAGAAGGCGGTCTCCATCCAGGAGCTCGAACCGGCCCAATGGCGCGAGACGGCGGCCGCCCGCGAGATGGCCGTGGCCGAGAACGCGCTGCGCCAGGCCGAGGCCGAGCTGGCGGAATTTCAGGTCGCACCCGCTGCCCATGCGGACCCGCGGACGATCGAGGTGCTGGCGCCTGCCAGCGGGCGGGTACTGCGTGTGTTCGACGAGAACGCGCGGGTGGTGACGGCGGGGACGCCCCTGGTCGAGGTCGGCGATCCGGCGAATCTGGAGGTTGTGATCGAGGTCCTATCGCGCGATGGGGCGGCGCTGAAGCCGGGCGCAAAGGTGGAGCTCGATCAGTGGGGCGGCCATCCACCGCTCGAAGCCCGGATCCGGCTGGTCGAGCCGGCGGCGTTCACCAAGGTATCGGCTCTGGGCGTCGAGGAGCAGCGCGTCAACGCGATTGCGGACCTGATCACGCCGCCGGAGCTGCGGCCGGGTCTGGGGGACCAGTTCCGCGTCGAGGCCCGCATCCTGGTTTGGGAGACTGATCGCGCCCTCAAGGCTCCTGCGGGCGCCCTGTTCCGGCGGGGGGATCAGTGGATGGCCTTTGTCGTTCAGGATGGCCGCGCTCGCTTGCGGGCGGTCCAAACAGGCCACTCCAACGGGATCGAGACCCAAATCCTCGAGGGATTGCAGGAAGGAGACCCGGTCATCCTTTACCCGAGCGACCGCGTGACCGATGGCCGCCGGGTCCGGGAAATTCGGATCTAGCAGCGTCAAGCTTCCTCGATCACCTTCCATCCGATGGCATCGGCGAGGGCGTAGACGGGCGCTTTGAGGTCCCCGTAGGCGGTGACGCGGTGCCAGCCCCAGTGATCCCACAGGGTGAAAAGCTTCTCGAGGTCGCCCAGGGGTTCGGCGGCCAGCTTGGTCCGGCAGGCCCGGTCGTCGGGCACATTGGCCACGGCCTTGCCCTGATGGAGCAGGATCTCCTTCCGATCCGGCGCGATCTCGAGCGTGGTGGTCAGGTAGCCGACCGGCAGCAGGGATCGGACCGATGCGCCCTGGCGGTCCTCCGAATGAGTCAGGATCTGAAAAGGGTTGGCCTGGCCCCGCGGCCCGAAGGCGCGGTTCGACGCCACGCAGTGCGCGTAGATGATCTGGCGCTTGGAGGTGTCAATGACCGGATCCGAAATGTAGCCGGGCCGGCCCTGGGTCAGCGTGGTGATGGCGACCATCGTGGCTGTGGAGCGGACATCGCATTCGCAGGCGCCCACCAGGCCTTCGTTGAGCAACTCGTGGAATCCAAGGCACGGGTAGGCATGGATATGCCCGCCATAGAAACCGCCCAGGCAATTGATGGTGATGGCATTGGCGTCGTGCTTCCGCAGCACGGCCTTCTGGGCCAGGAACATCGCCGCCGATTGCTCGAGGGTCTCCCGCGAGACCCCCTCGATGCGCTCGGCGGTCTTCTCCCATCGGTCCGCCAGCGCGCGCGCCTGGTCCGGATCCGCTGCTTTCCAGGCCTCGTTGACTTCGGCAAACGGCACGTGCTCGACCGGGATCCCCATGACCGGCGCTGCGGGGCCGGATTCCTGCCCGCGCACGGCGAGGATCCTGGATGCCTTCATGCGCTGCACGCACTCGGCCGTGGGCAGAACCGACAGCGGATCGGCGGTGCACGCCAGGTCGCCTGCCGCCGGGGTGCGCGCAATCCGCACCCGCCGGGTCGCCTCCGCGAAACCGGCTGCATGGCCGCTGCTCTTCACATCCGCGAAGCACTCGACCGCGGCAGCCAGATCCGGGAACCGCGACGATGCCACAAACCCGACGTTGGGCGCCTGCTGGCGCAGAAAACCGGCTGTATACACCAGGAACCCGCCGCTGCCGCCATACTGGAAATCGGCGTAAAGCACCGGCTTGCCCGACTCGGCGATGGTCTGAACCACCCGGTTCCAGCAGTTCATCTGGTAGACCAGGTAGCCGTCAATCCCGCGGTCCTGGTCGTCCGCCAGGATCTTCTTGGCCTGATCCGGGCTATTGGCTTCAACGGGCAGGAACTCGAACCCGGGGAACCGGCCGCGCAGCCTCGAATTGATCCGGTCCATGACGGGCGCAAAATCGAAGCCGGTGTTGGGCCAGTCCGGACGGTTTTGTTTGGTCTCGTGCAGCGAGTAGACGATCCGGATGCGGACTTTGCCATTGGCAGAAAGGGCAGGGGACTCGGCTGCGGCGGCCAATCGAGCGCTCCACTCGGCGGCCATGGCCGCGGAAGCCGTTCCGGCGGCAGCCAGGAACTGCCGGCGGTTCATGGGACAGCATGCGCAACCGGGATAGAATCGATGGGTGTTCATAGGTGGTTCGGCGATTGGCTGACAAATGTAAGGGCCACCCCCCTGGCGCGTCGAGGTAGAAATGGATGCCCAGACCCGCTCCCTCGCCTCTCGCAAGCCTGCCCTGGTTTCCCTCCGCGAGGGACGAGCGGGGGGGCAGAGGGAGGGGGGATCCAAAACCGATCGACCGCCTCTCCCCGTCCCTCCCCTCCACTGCCGCGGAGGGGAGGGAGAAGACAATCGGCTACTGGAGTGCAAGTTACCCGCCAGGCTGTCTGAAAGTGGTTGCCCGCCACGCCGTCGCAGTCTGAAATCGGCGCTGGACGCTGGGCTTGGAACAGTGCTATGGCTGCGTGCGCGCATGAAGCTTGCTGATCTGGTTCGAGAGGCGGGGGTAGTGGGCGCTGGCGGCGGGGGATTTCCCACGCACGTCAAGCTGTCCGCCCACGCCGACACGGTGATCGTCAACGGTGCGGAATGCGAGCCGCTGCTGCACAAGGACGCCGTGCTGATGGAGCGGGCGGCGGATCAGGTGGTGGCGGGCCTGCAGCTGGCCATGGAAGCCGTCGGCGCCCGGACAGGCGTGGTCGGGGTCAAAGCCAAGAAACACGACGCCATCGATGCGATTGAAGCCGCCTCTAAAAGCACATCGATCCGAGTGCATCTCCTGGGCGATTACTACCCGGCTGGAGACGAGTATGACCTGGTCTATTCCGTCACCGGCCGGCTGATCCCGCCGGGCGGCATCCCGATCCAGGTCGGCGTGGTAGTGATGAACGTGGAAACGGCGGCGAACGTGGCAGCCGCCGCCGAGGGGCGGCCGGTGACGCAAAAGGTCCTGACCGTTGCCGGCGCGGTGCGCGAGCCCGCGACGCTGAGCCTGCCGCTGGGCGCTCCGATCCGGGCGGCGATCGAGGCCGCCGGCGGCCTGGCCACCGGCGATCCGGTCCTGTGCATCGGCGGGCTGATGATGGGATCGGTGACGGACGATCTCGAGACGCCGATCGTGAAGACCACCACGGGCATCGTGGTGCTGCCGCGGGATCATCCGGTCATCCAGCGCAAGCTCCAGCCGGGCGAGCGCCAGGCCCAGATCGGCAAGTCCGCTTGCGACCAGTGCCGGTTCTGCACCGAGCTCTGTCCGCGCTACCTGCTGGGCTACGCCATCGAGCCCCATCAGGTGATGCGAAGCCTGGGGTTCACGGCGGCCGGTGAGGATTACTGGAACCTCTATGCGGCGCTTTGCTGCTCGTGCGGGCTCTGCACCCTGTATGCGTGCCCGGAGCAGCTCTTCCCCAAGGAAGCCTGCGACGCGTCCAAGGCAGCCCTGCGGCAGCGGAACCTGAAATGGACAGGCCCGACCGAGGTCCGGGCGCATCCCCTGCGCGACGGCCGCCGGGTGCCGATCCGGCTGCTGACGCAGCGGCTCGGGGTGGCCGATTACGACCGGCCGGCGCCCTATCGGGACGCCGAGATCGGGCTGGATCGAGTCGTGCTGCCTCTGAAGCAGGGGGCCGGGGCGCCCTGCCAGCCGCTGGTCAAGGCGGGCGACCTGGTCGGCTCCGGCCAGCCCCTGGGCGCGATCCCCGACAAGGCGCTCGGCGCGGCGATCCACGCTCCGTTCGCGGGCCGCGTGGCCGCATTGGCCGATCGGGTGGTGCTGGAAAGGATTTCATGAAAGAGAAGTCATTGGGACTCGTCGAACTATCCAGCGTGGCCGCTGGATTCCTTGTGGCCGACACCATGCTCAAGGCGGGCCAGGTCCGGCTGCTGCTGTCGCGGTCGATCTGTTCCGGGAAATACATGGTGGTGGTCGGTGGCGAAACCGCCGCCGTCCAGGCCGCCGTCGAGGCCGGATGCGAGGCGGCCTCGGGCTGTCTGATCGATCATTTCTGCGTGCCCAACGTGCATCCGGAGGTGATGGCCGCCCTGGGGCGTTCGCAGCCGGCGGAGATCAACGGCGCGCTGGGCGTGATCGAGTCGTTCAATGTCTCGGCCCTGCTCCAGGGGGCGGATGCGGCCGCCAAGGCCGCCAGCGTGACCCTGACCGAGATCCGTCTGGCGATGGCGCTGGGCGGCAAGGCGTTCCTGACCATGACCGGCGACATCGGATCGGTCCAAGCCGCCTTGGCGGCCGGCCGCAAGGTGATCGCCGACGCAGGCTCGCTGGTCAACGCCGTCCTGATTCCCCGGCCGCATCCGGACGTGTATCGCGAGGTGGTGTAGAAGGGGCGCGGACGCCCATGCGGGGGAGGTTATCCCCCGCCGCGGCGCCGACCCTCTCGAGCAGAGCGCCCAGGACCTTCAGGGTCAGCTCCGCAGGCGTGATGCCGCCCTTGTCGCCGCCGAGGTTCTCCAGCCGGATCTCGGGCAGCGAGACCTTTGTCTTGAGGATGCTGACCCCCTTGAGCTGCAGCGTCAGCTGGCCGCCCCGAATGACAAACTCCTCGATCGCCAGCTTCCGTGTGAACTCGTCGAGCAGCCTGCTTTGCTCGATATAGGCCGTCACATTGTCGGCGATCCGGTTCAGGTTGTTGCCGCCCAGGCCCGCTTCGCAGAAGATCTGGGGTGCATCGACCTCGACGCTCCGGATGGCGATGGGATCCGACAGCAGGCTGCTGGGTTTCCACCGCAGTCGGATCGAGCCCGATTGAAAGGCGGATGGGCTGCTGAAGCCTTCGAGGTTGCCCACAACGAGGTCCTCGATCCGGCCCTCGCCCGAGAAGGGCGAGATCGAGACGCGGCCGACAGTGATGGGCGCCTGAGCCGCCTTCGAGCCGCCCCGCTCGATGCCTTCCTTCACCGCCCGGTTGATCCCAAAAGCCAGCATCAGAAGTGCCGCCGCGGCCAGCGCCACGCCGAGGCAGGCGAGCCGGATAATCCATCGCCGCATAGATCAGGTCCCCGACGATTGCTGCTCATAGAAAGCGTCCACCTTCGCCGCCACGTCCTTGTAGCCGATATCGACCTCGTAGATCTGCTTGAACTGCTCGATCGCCTGCTCGCGCTGGCCCATCCCCTCGAACACGCAGCCCAGGGCGTAGATCAGCTCCTTGCGCTCGTCGTCGAAGCCGACCTTCTCCTTGATGGCGTTCTGGAGCGTGCGGGCGGCCAGGTCGCTCAAGCCGCGCTTCGAGAAGCAGAGGCCCAGGTGATAGAGCGACGGGATCCGCATGTGCGGGTTGGCCTGGGACTTCTGGAACTCCTGGATGGCCTCGGTGATCCGGCCGGCGCGGTAGCAGAGCTGGCCCATCTCGAATCGGATGGCGAGGTCGTTCGGGTAGCGCTCGACGCGCTGGCGGCACTCGTTGAGCTGGAACTCCTGCCGCTGGGCCTGGATGCGCTGGAGCTGCTCGGCGTGATCCGGCGCCTGCGGATCCAGCGCCGCGAGGGCCTGGTCGATCTTGCGCAGATGGATGTCGACGATCGCCCGGTCCAGGGTCGGATCGTTGCCCATGGTCTGCTTGGCCAGCCGGTCGTAATAGGCCAGCGCACCGTCGAGATCGTTCTTCTGGACGTGGAGCTCCGCCAGCGACCGCAACAGTTTCAGGTTCTGTGGCTCCTGCTCGAGACGCGCCCGGTACTCGCGGATCAAGCTCGATGCGACGTCCTCGGTCTTGACCTCGCGCTGCTCCTGTTCGAGCGCGACCGCCTCCTCCTTGTTCCGGAGAATGTCGCGATAGGATCCTTTGCCCTCGGCCAGGGCGTCGTAGCCCCCTTCCGCCATGGTGCGGCGCGCCGAGAGATCCTTGAGGGCTTGGGCGATCTCGAGGTTGCCGGGATCGGCCCGGAGCAGCTCGCCATACACGGTCTCCGCCCGCGCGATCATCCCCGCGCGCGCCAGCGCCTGCCCCAGCTGCAGCGCCACCCCCGTGTCCTTCGGATTGTTCTTCCGGACGATCTCCCAAGACAACACGGCCGTCTTGGGAAAATCGGCGGCGGTGGCGGCCTCGGCGAGCAGCTTGTGCGCCATCGCGCTGTTGGGATCGCTGTTGAGAATGTGCTCGGCGACCTCCATGGCTTCGACCGGGTTGGAGCGGAGGGCGATCTGGCCCTTGGCCAGGAGAGGGCCCACGCTGGCGCCTTGAAACGCCCGGCGGAAAAAGCCGCGCCCGGCCCCCGCCTTCTTGAATTGGGCCACGCGGAGGGCCTCGCGGCACTCGAAACACCCCGGCTCCTTCTCGAGGACCTTGGTGAAGATCGTCAGGGCATAATCCAGGTTGTCCTTCTTGAGAGCGGTCAAGCCTTTCTCGTAAAGCTCACGCCAGGAAGCCGAAATCTCATTGATGCTCTTTTCCGGCATGCGGCCAGATTACCACGGGTCCCGGGGGCGGATCCATCGAAATTACACTTGCGCGACCGGCCCGAGGTGGTGCAACTTACGTCGGGTTGTGCGCCTATGGTGGAATTGGCAGACACGCTACTTTGAGGTGGTAGTGGGGCAACCCGTGCAGGTTCAAGTCCTGCTAGGCGCACCAATTCGTGGGGGCGTACTGGTTTCGACTGGGTGAAAGCGCTCTCCGCGGCATGTCGAGGATGGTTCGTGGGCCTCGTTAATCATCGGACCGAAACAAACTGCTAACGAAGAATTAGCTCTCGCGGCCTAAGTGCCGTGACGTCCGCGGCCGGACACCGGCTAGGGCCGTGGGCGCATGCAGCCGGTGTAGGGGCCTGCCGCGGTCCAGGGCGGCCGGCGCCGAAAATCTTATACCGGGGACTGGGCGGCCGGGTTCGGGTCAGGACGTGACCGGCGGCCGAATACTCTCTCCTGACTAAACATGTAGTCGCGGCGGGTTCATTTGCTCAGGACGCGGGTTCAACTCCCGCCGCCTCCACCAATCTCATCATGAGGATCCTGGAAGAGCCGTTTCCTTGCGGAGCCTTCGTGCCTTCAGCCAGTAGGTTTTCTGCAGCCCGATGCCTTTGACCCAAATGGAGCCGCGCTTCTCGAAACGGAACTGTTTCCGGAGCCGCTCGTAGGTCTGCCGGCTGACCTGAATGCAGCCGGCTTTGCCGGAGGACTCCATCCGGCTGGCGAGGTTCACGGTGGAGCCCCAGACGTCGTAGTGGTAGGCGTGCTGGCCGATGATGGCGGCCATGGCCGGGCCGGTGTGGATTCCGATGCGCATGGAGATCGGCTCGCCGTGGGGGGTGGTGAACTGGCGGATCGCCTGGCACATCTCGAGCGCCAGGTCGGCTGCCGCATCGGCGTGGTCGGGTCGGTGGGCCGGCACGCCCGCGACGGCGAGGTAGCCGTCCCCCTGGGTGCTGATCTTTTGCACCCCATGACGGCGCGCCAACCGGTCGAATTCGGTGAAGACACGATTGAGCAGCTCGACCACATGTTCCGGCCTCATGGAGGCGGTCCACTTGGTGAAGCCCACCAGATCGGCGAACAGGACGGAGATCTCCTCGAAAGCATCGGCAACGAACCGTTGCTCGGTCTTGAGCCGATCGACGACGAGCGGCGGCAGCAGATCGTTGAGGATCTGATCCACCCGGGCTCGTTCCGCTGCGATGGCTCGGTCCGCCTCCTTGCGCTCCGTGACATTGCGAATCACAGCCGTGCAATAGCAGGTGGCTCCGCTTCGCCAGCGTGCCAGCGACAGCTCGACAGGAACCTCGCTGTGGTCTTTGCGGCACGCCACCACCTCGATGCGCCGCCGAACGAAATCCGGCGCTTCCGGAGACATCGCTCGAAAGAAAGCCTGGCGGTGTCTCTCATGGAATGGCTCCGGCACGATGCAGCAAATGGATCGGCCGACCACTTCCTCCGCCCGATAGCCGAAGATCTCCTCCGCTGCATGGTTCCAAAGAACGATGTTCCCCTGGGCGTCCGATGTCACAATCCCATCTCCGGCGCTTTGGGCGACGGAGCGGAAGCGCTCTTCGCTGGCCTGCAATCGCTGCAGGGTCCGGCTGTTGTGGAACGCGAGGGTGGTCAACTCCGCGAATGCCGACGCCAGGCGCGCGTCCTCCTCGGTGAAATCGCCCGGCTTGTTGGCCAGGCCAAGCCAACCCAGCGCCTTCCCCTCCAGAAGGAGCGGCGCGATCAGCACGTTCTCAATGGCGGTGTGGCGAGGGGACAGCAGGGCAGGTTCATGGCGGCGCCCCGGCCGGTTTTCGCGGACAGCTCGACAGGTCCGGCAGGCTTCCGCGCACAGTCCGCGAACCCACATCGGCGAGAACGGATCCATCTCCGGAGGCAATCCGCCGCGATCGAAGAACAAGGGTTCGCCGTCCTCTCCATCGGCCGATCGCAACGCGAGGAAGCCGGCGCTGGCGCCCACCAGCGACTTGCAGGCGTCGAAGATCGACCGCGCGGCCGGCGCGAACTCGTGGTTCTGGAGGATGGAACGGGTGCCTTGCAGCAGCGCCGAGGCCTCCGAGTGGCGCCGCCGCGTCTCGGCGAGAGATTGCCGCAATGCATCCTCCATCCGCCGATGCTCCGTCACATCGACGCCGAAGGAGATCGTGCCGACGATGCGTCCGTGCTCTCGAAGCTCATTGTTTCGCCAGGCAATGAACCGCTCTTCCCCCGACTTGGTCAGGATGGGGTTCTCGAACGTGCCCGGGATTCCGCCCGCCACCAATCGATGAAACTCGGCCCATACGTGGGGATAGCTGTCTTTGGGCACGAGCACCTCGAACCAATTCCGGCCTTCCAGATCCGAGCGCGCATAGCCGGTGATCTTCTCGGCGGCCTCGTTCAACACCTGGATATTGCCGCGGGTGTCCAGCCGGATGATCATCACATTGGCCGTCTGGATGAGGTTTTCGGCAAAAGCCCGAGCGTGGCGGAGTGCCTGCTCGGTCTGCCTGCGCTCGATCGTCTCGCTCAATACCAGCGCCAAATCCTGAATCAGATCCCGCTCTTCTTTCAGGAACGGCCCTTCGTCGGCCGGGGGCCGCTCCTCCAAGTAGAACACCTCGATTGTGCCTTGGGGTTGGCCTGCGATGACCAGGTCGGCGGCCTGCCGCCACGGCGTCTCGCGGAAATGGGGAGACACAAAGGTCTGCTCCTGCCAGCGCACCCGGCAACAAGCCGCCTCGGGGTGTTGCCAGCCGGCCGGCGCCACGCCCGTCACCTCGCGAAGTAGCTCCGCGACATCAGCGTGCCGCCGGATCGCCATGGCCACCTGATACGTGCAGGCCAGTTCCTTGACCCGCCTGCCCAGGTGCCGCGGCGCCGGCTCCGATGTCGGAGAAGAGCCGTCCAAGCTCATATGCGGGAACGTCACATCGATGCTGGCGACGCACAAACGTTTTTTCGAGGGCCAGCCTGGATTTCGCTCAGGGATGGAGTATTGTTGCTGCATGAAACCGGCTATCGGAGCAGTCGGTGGACGTGTTTCCTGCATCGGAGGGGCGGTTTGTTGCCTTCCATTCAAGCCAGCCATGAAAAGAACATCGAGTCCTTCAAGGTCAAGCGCCTTCGCGTTCATCGACCTGTTGGTGCTGCTTGCCATTATCGCGATACTGGCGGCGATCCTGTTGCCCTCGCTGGCCCGGGCCAAGGCCAAGGCCCAGCGCATTCAATGCGTCAACAACCTGAAGCAGGTCGGGCTGGCGTTTCGGATCTGGTCCGTCGATCACGGCGACAAGTATCCGATGGGCCATTCAACCCGCGGAACGATGGAATGGGTGGATGGCGGCAACGCGTTCCGCCATTTCCAGGCGCTATCGAACGAGCTGGCTTCGACGAAGATCCTCGCCTGCCCGGCGGACACCCGGCCGCCGGCGTCCGGATTCGCCGGGCTGCACAACCACAACCTGAGCTATTTCGTCGGCCTGGATGCGGACGAAACCAGGCCGCAGATGCTGCTGGCCGGGGACCGGAACATCACGAACAACCTCGCACCCGTCCGCTCCGTCCTGATGCTCCCGCCGGAAAGCCCCGCCGGCTGGACGGCAGCCATCCATATCGGTCAGGGCAACGTCGGGCTTTCGGACGGCAGCGTCCAACAGTTCTCCACGCCCCGGCTGCGCGATATGCTCAAGAACACGGGCGATCCCACCAACCGGATTGCGCTGCCGGATTAACGGCGAATGCAATGGGGTCACATCTAAATATTTGACAAATGGATTCTGGCTGATTTGCGGCAAGGCATCGAGCAGACAAGGGGTCGGACAAGGGGTCGGTCATGACTTTTGAAACAAGCGGCGGTTTTCCGCACTCTGCCCCCGTGCCACGCAAACTCCGCGTCCAATATCCTGGCGCCATTTGCCGCCTGATCGGAAGCCGAGCTGGGCCGCCGGCGCAAAGGGGCCCCGAAGAAAGTGGAGATCGCCAGCCCGTTGCGCGCGGACACGAGGATGACGTTGAAGTGGATCGCCCAGCGTCTTGCGATGGGAACCTGGACCCACGTTTCCAACTGCTTGGTGCAGAAGCGCAAGTGTCAATAGTCATGACACAAAGACCGTTGTTGAACAGCGGTTTAGAAATTTGCTGCAAAACTAAAGTGCAATTCTAGGCCATGATGGCATGCTGAAGCCCATGTTTGATCGATGGTATGCGGCGGAGTTGACGGCGAGTCTGGGGCGCCCCTACGTCCAGTTGATTTTCGGGGCGCGCCAGACGGGCAAGACGACCCTGCTCAATGCACTGTTGCCACCGGAGACGCTGCGGGTGGATTTGGCGAATCCGGAGCAACGGTCGCGGCATCTGGCTGACCCTGGGCATTTCCTGAAGCTGTGTCGTGACCTGCCTGCGGATCGGGAGGGGCGGTTCGTGTTTGTGGACGAGGCGCAAGCGGTGCCCACCGTGTTCGATGCGGTGCAGCATCTCTACGACAAGGACAAGAGGCGCTGGCGTTTCGTGCTGTGCGGCAGTTCGGCGCGGAAGCTGCGGAAAACTGGAGCGAACTTGCTTCCGGGCCGCTGCTTCTACCATCGGCTTTACCCGTTGACGATGGCCGAGCACCCGCCCGAGCCGAAGCGGATTGACTACGCCACCTCGCCCCTGCCGCTGGAATGGACGCCGGGGGCGGTGCCGACGAATCCCTTTCCGGTCTGGGGTCTGGATGAGCGGCTGGCTTACGGGGCGTTGCCTGGTGTGGTGGCTGCGGAAGAAACGGATCGGGCGCGGATCCTCACCGGCTTTACACTGGTGCATTTGGAGGAGGAAATCCGCCGGGAAGCGCTGGTGAAGGACTGGGGCGCGTTTGTGCGGTTCCTGGAACTGGCCGCGTCGGAGTCGGGGCAAATCCTCAACTACGCTGGAATCGCCCAGGAGACGGGGCTTTCCCAGCCGACCGTCAAATCGCACTACCAGTTGTTGGAGGACATGTTCATCGGCTTCCGCGTGCCGGCGTATTCGGGGAGCCAACGCAAGAACCTGCTTTCGACGCCGAGGTTCCTGTTCTTCGACATGGGGGTGCGACACGCGGCGGCGGGGCTGCGGGCGGCGCGGGAAATCGTGCAGGTCAATCCAGGCGAGTTCTTCGAGCAATGGGTGGGGATCGAGTTATGGAAGCGAGTGCAATACCTCGGCGAAAGCCGGTTGCATTACCTGCGAACTCGCGACGGGATGGAGGTTGATTACATCGTCGAGCATCGCGGCACGCTCACGCCCGTTGAAGTGAAGTGGAGCGAGAAGCCAACTCTCCAGGATGCGCGGCACTTGCTGACCTTCCTCGAAGAGCACCCGAAACGGGCCAAGCACGGCTACATCGTGTGCCGCTGTTCGGCTCCGTTGCGTCTGCACGATCAGATCACGGCGCTGCCGTGGTTCTGCCTCTGAACACCTGTCCGCAGACGACGCAGAGAAGGGATGCAATGGGGTCGCATCTAAATAATTGACAAATGGACTCTTTCGGGTTCGCCACGGGGCATCCGGGAGGACAAGAGCGCGGAGGGAGGAAAGAGAAATGTAAAATATTTAGATGTGACCCCATTGGCTTTGCCTGGTATCTGGCTCACGGCCAGCGCAGGCGGTAGAAACGCGTCTCGGCGGAGGTTGGGATCGGAAGATAGAACTGGCCCGGCCGCCCCTGGCAGGGGCTGTCGACCGGTGCCCAGGGCGCCGGCGCGTCCAGGCGCGGCGTTTCCTCCAGGGTCCAGCCGGGGCATAGCGGCCAGGAAATCTCGAGCGAGCCGCCGGCGCGCTCGAGGATCAGCGCGGGCCGCTGGCCGGACCCGGGCTTGCAGGCGCCAGCGCTGCCTGCTTGCGCGATCGCGGCGATCTCCTCGGCGGTCAGCGCGCGATGGAACAGCATGACTTCGTCCAGCGCGCCCAGAAAAGGCAGGTCGTTGGCCGCCGAGGCGCGTCCCAGGCAGAGCGGTGCGAGGTTGCCGCTCATCCACGCCGGCTGGGAGCCGCCTTGCTCGACGCCGTTCACGTACAGCTTCATCGTGCTGCCGTCGAACGTGCCGGCCACATGGGTCCAACTGTTTATGGGTATGGGCTCATCGCTGTCGACAACCACCGGGACGGTGTTCCAGATCACAAACCGCACCCGCCTGTTGCCGAACGGATTGAACTCGAGCCCGTAGCCGCCGGTGACGCGGTAGCCGCCCTTTTCGAGGATCCGATTGGCGTCGTAGGTTGTGGGATAGATCCAGACAGCGATGGTCAACGCGGACGGCAGCAGGCTCGGATGATGCGGGATCACCACGCCGCTGCGGCCATCGAACTGGAAGGCCGCCGCCACTTTGCCCGGTGCGAACGACGTGCCGGCTCCGGTGCTGCCGTGGTTTTCGCCGATCAGGTCGAGGGCATGCTGGTCGGCCGGCCACCAGCTGGCCAGGTCCTCCGGCGGCGGCTGGCATGGGGGCCGGCTCAGCGGATCGAGCGGATTGGCGCCGGCCTGGATTTCCTCGCCATCGGGCGCCCCGTCGCCGTCGGTGTCGGGATGGCGCGGGTTGAGCCCGCGCCAGGACTCATCGAAGCTGGCAACGCCGTCGCGGTCGTCGTCCGCCATCGCGTCGGCGGCCAGGCTGGGATCGAGCCCGTGGGCCAGCTCGAACTCGTCGCTCATGCCGTCGCGATCCGAGTCGGCCAGCACGGTGAAAGAGCTGGTCGCGGTGGCGAGCTCGCCGTCGGTGTCGCGCACGGCGAGCTCGGCAGCGTATTGGCCGGGCGAGCGCGCGGGCAACAGCACCATGGACTGGCCGCCGGCGTAGCGGCCATTGATCGCCCAGGTGAAGGTGAGGGGCAAGCCCTCGGGATCATAGCCGTGGCCCCGCAGCGGGATGGGCTGTCCCTCGAGGAATCGGCTGCCGGCAGTGGGCGCCTCGATCGCCGCCACCGGCGGCTTGCCCGCCACCGTGAAGACCCGGTCGCTGTCGTCCGCGCCCGAATGGAATCCATCCTCGGCGGTGACGCGGATGATCGCCTCGCGTCCGCCGGCCATGCGGTCGGTGTTCCATTGCAGGGCTTCGCCGCGCAGGCCTGTGGCCAGGACCATCCAGCGGCCGCCGCCCGGCGAATTGCTGACGCTGAAACGCAGGCGGTCGCCGTCCGCGTCGCCGGCGGACCAGCGGATGAGCATCGGCTCGTCGGAGCCGAACGACTCGCCGCCGTTGGGGGCGAGCACCTGGACTTGGGGAGCGTTGGCCGAGCGCTGCAACTGCCAGAGGAGCCGGCGCCCGCGCCAGAGCTCGACCCAGACGGCGCGCGGATCGAGCGGCACCACGGCGTCGAACGCCAGCATGTCCGAGGCATCGAGCGGCTGGCGCGATTCCTGGTGCAGCGCGCGGACGGGGAAGCGGTGTTCGAGAAGGGCAGCTCGCTCGTCGCGCAGGCGCAGGAACCAGGCGCTTTCGGGATCCGGCTCGGAGAAATCGTCCGTCCAGGCCGTGTCGCTGGCCACCGAGAGGAGGGTATCGCCCTGCAACAAGCCCCAGACGCGGAACCCGATCTGGCCGAGGCCCGCCTGGCCTGCCGCCGATTTGGCGCTGCTGCCGGAGCGGAGCTTGTTGAAAACGGCCAGATAGTTGACGGATTTGAAGAAGTGGTCGTCGGGATTGGTGGAGGCGTCCATGATATCGGTGAGGCCGGCCGCATTCACCTGGCGGTAGAACACGTAGGCTTGCCAGGCCGGCACGTCGCGGTCGCTCTGGGGTATCCATGGCCAATAGAGATCCTTCAGACCGGCGATGTTGTGGCCCAGCTCGTGGGCCATGGTCTGGTCGTGGCGCACGCGGGCCCAGGAGAGCACGCCACCGTCGGAGCCGCCCGGCCCATACATGAAAAACTCGCCGTTCTGCGGGTGGAACCGATCCGGGAACCAGAGCGAACCATAGGCCGCAGCGTCGCCCGCGAATGCAAAGTCATTGAACCGCTTGCGCGCGTCCTCCAAGGGGCCGAAGAGCATGGTGTTGGCGTGGCGCCAGAGCCGCACCACGGGCGATTCGCCCTCGCCGTCGACGAAGCAGTTGTCGCTGTTCTGATCCTGGAACTGGCGGAAGGTCTGGCCGGGGAGGTAGCCGGCCAGGTCCGTGGACCACTGGGTGCCGTTCCAATATTCGCCGATGTAATGCGCGAGGTCATCGGCGTCGATCTGGCCGTTGTGATTGTCGTCAAAAGGGACGAAATACTTGCGCTCATCGCCGGGATGCGCCCCCCCGCGGAACACGCCAAACGATCCGGCCGGCGGCAGATTGAACAGGTTCGTGCTGGCCAGGCGGCCGCCGATGAGCCCGTTGGTCTGGCAGGTGGGGCGGGACAGATCGACCACTTGCGCATGGTCGGCCCGCCAGATGCCGCTGGGATGCGTGTCCTTGAAGGTCCACTCGTAGCCGGTGCCCTGGCAATAGCTGCTGCCGCTGGTCATGGCTGCAGTGCCGTCGCAGAAGAGCAGCGGCCCGCCGAACGTCACCTTCAGGCCCATGTTCCGCGGATCCCAATACTCGCACCAGCCGTCGCGGATGGGGTAGGCGCGCACGACGGTCGACAGCTGGGCGAAGGCGTCCTGCACATGCTGCTCGCCGAGCAGCGGCGAGAACACCGGCGCCTCGGCGCCCAGGATGTAGAGCCGGATCGGGCGGGTCTCTTCGAAGGAGAACACCGGGCTGGCGCACGGTGGGGCGAGCGGCGGGCCGATCGGATCCAGGCCCAGGCAAGGCTGGAACCGGAGCGCGTAGTCGCCGGCGGCGTCCACTTGGTCGCCCCGGATCCAGAAATGAATGCCCGCCATTTGGGACGGCGATTGGAACGAGCTGACATACGGGCTGTGGAGGGTCCCCCAAACCGTGTCCACCAGATGGTCTGCGCCCTCGATCCGCCGATACAACGACAGCTCGACGGCGTCCACGTAGCTGGGCTCGCCCAGGGCGGTGCGCACGTCGAGCTGGATCCGCACGATGGTGAATTTGCCGGCCACCAGCGGGCTGTCGGCGTCGCAGGCGCTGTTCTGCATGATCCCGCGCTGGGTGAGGTGGAACTGTGTGAGGGCGACCGTGGCCGGCGCGCCGTAGTGCAGCAGCAGGGCTTGGGAGCCAATGGTCTGGCTGCCGTCCCAGGCCACCGCGGCCACCGGGTTGGCGCCCGGCTGCAGAGTGAGCCTGCAGTTCCATTCATAATAGACATTGCCGTCGCCGGCGGCTGAGCGAGGGGTTAGCTGAGCCGGCGCGCCGTTGGCTGTGACGTGGCTGACGAGGCCGGAGGAGTTGGTCGCCACGCCGCGCAGGAGGATCGCGCTGCTGTTGACGAACTGGTTGTTCGTGTGCGAGGTGATGTGCACTTGCGCGCCGAAGTTCTGGCAGGCGGCGCCCGAGAACTGGAAGGCCAGATCGTCGATCGCCTCGGGCGCCGGGCTCTGGCCGTAGTCGATTGTCAGCACCCGCGCGCAGCCCCCGGGATCGAGCAGTTGCACGGCGGTGAGGAACTGCGGGTTGGGCAGGACGACGCGCTGCGTCACGACGCCGGAGGGGCCGTGCAGCCGCACGGTGGCCCCCGTGACCGAGCCGCAGTCGCCGACACAGCCGAGCTGCACGCCCACCCCGGAGACCGGCTGCGCAAACTGAATCACGAGCGGCACGCCCGAGCTCGAAGACACCTCGGGATCAAAGGCGGTGTTCACCAGCACATTCGGCGAGGATCGTGCCTGCGGATAGGCCGCAATCTGCGGGCACGCCCGGTACCCTTGCCCGGGCACATAATCGTTGATGAACCTGACGCCCTGCTCGGCAAACTGGCTGCTGACTTGGGTGCCATCGGGGAGATGGTCGAACCGGATCCAAGTCGGCGCCGTCGCAGCGTCGGCGGGGACGCCTCCCAAACATCCAGCCAGGAGCAGGGAGCGTGGAATCGATCGAGCCATAGAAAACATAAATGTGCGGTCTTGGCGGTGCGTTCGGCGAACGCCTTATCATAACGCCAATCCGAAGGACAATCAAGGCGATCGGCAGGGGCATCGACGGACGGGGTGCAGGGTGCAGGACAGGGCTCTTCGGCCGTTGCTGCATCTATTGAATCGAGCAGACAACACCTCCACTCGCCTGCCATCCCCGGACTGGCGGCGCAGCGATTTCCGGCCTTGCGCCGGGCCTGCCTGCCGCTACTATGTCCGCCGCCAGGCGGGCGCCGGTCATGCCATCGGCCCGCACTGGCCCATCACGGACTCATGAACGTATCGATCATATTAGGCCATCCCAATCCGGCCAGCTTCAACCACGCGATTGCCGGGGCGGCGCGCCGGGCCCTCGAGGTGCTGGGGCACGCGGTTCATTTCCACGATCTGTGTGCCGAGCAGTTCGATCCGGTCCTGCCGCTGCGGGAGCTGGACCGGGATCCGGCGCTTCCGGCTGAGATCGAGGCGCACTGCCAGGAGATCGGCGCTGCGGACGGCATCGTCATCGTGCATCCCAACTGGTGGAGCCAGCCGCCGGCGATTCTGCGGGGTTGGACCGACCGGGTGTTGCGCGCCGGGCGCGCCTACCGGTTTGTCTCGGACGGCGAGGGCGGAGGCCGATCGGAGGGGCTTCTGAAGGCGCGGGTGGGCGTCGTGTTCAACACCGCCAACACGCCCCAGGAGAAGGAGGAGGAGTTCTTTGGCGATCCTCTCGAGATCCTGTGGCGCAAGGTCGTGTTCGGCCTGTGCGGCGTGCCCACCGTCGTTCGCCGAAACTTCAGCCCGGTCATTGTCAGCACGCCCGCGCAGCGGCAGCGGTGGCTCGAGGAGGTCGATTCGATCGTGCGCCGGCATTTTCCGTCCGCGTGACATGAGCAGGGGCAAGGCAGGGAAGAAGCCGGCGGGGGGCCGTGGGCCGGGGGGCGATGATGTCCCGGATGCCGGCCCGAAGCCGCCGGTCGATGGCGGATCGGCCGGGGATCCGCCCCAGGATCCAACGAGCGGGGGGGAGGTCGTGGCCGAGGCCGTCCCGGGCCATCCGGTCGCGGTCCATCGGCCGTTCGATCCTCAGAAGATCGAGTTGCCTTTGCATCGGCGGGTGGATCGGAGCTTCCTGGATTACGCATCGTATGTGATTCGGGACCGGGCGATCCCGCATCTGGACGACGGGCTCAAGCCGGTGCAGCGGCGCATCTTGTGGTCGCTGCGGCAGATGGACGACGGGAAGTTCATCAAGGTGGCCAACGTGGTGGGCCACTGCATGCAATACCATCCGCACGGGGATGCCTCGATCGGGGATGCGCTGGTGGGCCTGGTGAACAAGCGTTATCTGATCGAAGGCCAGGGCAACTTTGGGAACCTGCATACGGGGGATGAAGCGGCGGCTCCGCGCTACATCGAGTGCAGGCTGACGGATCTGGCCCGGCGCGAGCTCTTCCACGACCATCTCACCGAGAAGGCGCCGACCTACGACGGGCGCGGCCAGGAGCCGGTGACGCTGCCCTGCAAGCTGCCGCTGCTGCTGATGCTGGGGGCCGAGGGGATTGCGGTCGGGCTGGCCGCCCGGATCCTGCCCCACAATTTCCCCGAGCTTCTCCAGGCCCAGATCGCCATCCTCGGCGGCCAGCCGTTCAAGGTCCTGCCCGATTTCCCCTCCGGCGGACTCATGGACGCCCGGGAATATGCCGACGGCCGCGGCAGCATCAAGGTGCGCGCCCGGATCAAGGCCAAGGACGACCAGACCGTCCTCATCACCGAGATCCCGCCCACGACGACCACCGAAGCCCTGCTGGCATCCATCGAGGAGGCCGTCCGCAAAGGCAAGCTCAAGGTCAAGAGCATCCAGGATTACACCTCCGAAGCGGTCGAGATCGAGATCAAGGCTCCCCCGGGCGCGAGCGCGGAGCAGCTGATCGATGCGCTCTACGCCTTCACCGATTGCGAGACGACCATCGCCAGCCGGATCATCGTGATCCGCGGCGGGCGTCCGGTCGAGATGTCGGTCTCCGAGGTGCTGCGCGAGAATACCGAGCAGCTGGTGCGGCGGCTGAAGAGCGAGCTCGAGCTTCGCCAGCGCCAGCTCGAAGACCAGCTCCATTTTCTCTCCCTGGTCCGGATCTTCATCGAGCGCCGGATCTACCAGCGCATCGAGTCGTGCAAGACGCTCGAGGCGATCTTCGCGGCCGTCCATGCCGGTTTCCGGCCGCTGCGCGCGAAGCTGCGGCGCCCGCTGGCCGACGCGGAGATCGAGCCGCTCCTGGCGATCCGGATCCGGCGGATCTCGCAGTTCGATCTGGACCGTCATCGGGAGGAGATGGAGGCCCTGGAGAAAGAGCTGGGGGAGGTCCGGCGGAATCTGAAGTCGCTGACCCGCTATGCGATCCGGCATCTGGAGGAGCTGATCGAGCGCTACGGTCCGGAGTATCCCCGCCGGACGAAATCCAGCCGCTACGACGAGGTCGAGGCCCGCGAGGCGGCGTTCAAGTCCTTCAAAGTCGCCTACGATCGCGACAAGGGCTATCTGGGCCACAAGGTCGGCGGGGACGAGTTCCGCCTGGACTGCTCGGCCTTCGACAAGCTGCTGCTCGTGTTTCGGGACGGCCATTACCAGGTGATCGATCTTCCGGAGAGGCTTTTTGTGGGGTCGGATCTTGTCTGGTGCGGCCCGCCCGATCGGGACCGTGTGATGACGATGGCCTACGCGGATCGGGACGCGGCCTGGCTGAAGCGGTTCACGATTGGCGGCGCCATCCTGCACAAGATCTACCACTGCGCGCCGCCCAAATCGAAGGTGCTGTTCTTCGCGCCCGACACGCCGGAGCAGCTCTACATCAAATATAAGCCCGCCCCGTACCAGCGGATCCACCAGCAGACCTGCCGCCCGGCCGAGGTGGCGGTCAAGGGCGTCAAAGCCCGGGGCAAACAGATCTCGATCAAGGACGTCGCCTCCGTCCATAGCCAGCCTCCGCGCAGCTGGGATCCCGATGCGCCCGTGTCGCGGCTGTCGCTGGCCTGAGCCAAGCTCGACGAGCGCGGCGGCCCCGGTGCGCCTTTCGAGCAGCCCCGGGGGCCCGGATCCTCAAATCCGATTCGACTCGAGGTCGAGCTGGGCTATATTGATCGCATCTCATCTATGGATACGAAGAAACCATCCAGTCGGCGGCCGCTGGCGTTGGCGGCTCTCTTTTTCATCGGTTGCCACGGCGTTGCGCAGGAGGTGGAACCGATTCCGGTCCCGCCGCCGCCGGCTCGGCCGATCGTTCGGCCCGCCCCGGCTCCGCGGCCTTTCGGGGGCGCGCTGACCAGCCGTCCCGCCGATGTCCTGACGGCCCGGTTCCAGGCGGCGATTCTCGAGGTCGAGGCGGGCGCGGACCGGCTGCCGCAGATCGAGAACCTGACCCGCTCGAAGCGCGTGCAGTCAGCCCAGGATCTGCAGCTGGCCCTTTCCGGCCAGGGCCCAACCCGGGTCCTTTACAGCTTCGACCAGCCCGTCAACGTGTATTCCGAGTCGATCCACCTCGGCTCGAGCGAGCCGGTGGTGATCAGCACGCGGATCACCGGTCCCGGGCCTGCGATCAACTCGATTCAATACCAGGATGTGGGGATCGTCATCCGGCTGACCGCCCAACCCCCACCGCGCGACGCCGAGCGCAGAGGCCCGGACGTCACGCTGGCGATCGAGCTGTCCGCTTTAGCGCCGAGCCATGTCGAAATTGCGCCGGGCCGCAAGGCCGTCGCGACGCGCAAGATGTCGCTGGACCATACGGAAACGCTCGCCCTGGGCCAGCCGCGGGCGATGCTGCTGGTCCACTCGGCGTCCACGGATTCACAGACCCCGCCGACAACCTACGTGGTGTGGTACTTGTTCGCGCAGCCTGCGACACCGTGAGAACCTCATCGGGCAGGGCTCGCGAGGAGGCATCCAGCTGCAAGCTGCGGATTTTGCCCGCAGAATGACGCGGGAATGTTGATCTTCTTAGGGTCTGTGCAAAAATTACTTCCGAATTTCCGCTGGGCAAGGGGCGCGTTGGGGGCCTATTGTGCCCTTCTGCCGATGGGCGGATGGCCCATCGACAGGGCGCAGGAAGTCATAAGTCCGTAGTGCCGGGGCAGGGGAGCCTGCAGAATCGCGCAGGCGGCGTGCCCTGGCGCGGCGAGAGGGGTGGCGCTGCGCACAAACGAGATCGGCTGAATTATGCTGGACGACATATTGGCGCGGGTGAATGAGGTTTCGGACAAGCTGGCGCATTTGCGGAGGTTTCTTTGACGTCGCAACCGTGCAGAAGCGTCTGGGCGAGCTGGAGGCCCTGATGGCCGGGGAGAGCTTCTGGGCCCAGCGCGACCAGGCGCAGAAGATCATCGACGAATCCACCAGCCTTCGGCGCAAGATCGATCCGCTCCTCAAAGCCGAGCATCAGAACGAGGATCTCCGCGCCCTGCTCGATCTGGCTCGAGCCGAGGGCGAGGCGGCGCAGGAGGGACTGAGGCCGGAGCTCGAGGCGGAGATTGACCGGTTCGCGGGCGAGCTCGATGCGCTCGAGCTGAAGGTGTTCCTAAATGGGCCCCACGATGCCAACAACTGCATCCTCAGCATCAATGCCGGTGCCGGGGGAACGGAATCGTGCGACTGGGCGAACATGCTGCTGCGGATGTATCAGCGCTGGGCTGAGTCGCGCGGCTGGCAGGTCGAGGTGACGGATGCGCTGGCGGGGGAGGTGGCCGGGATCAAGAGCGCCACGCTGCTGCTGGCGGGCGAGTTCGCCTACGGGTATGCCAAGGCCGAGCGTGGCGTCCATCGGCTGGTGCGGATCTCGCCGTTCGACTCCAACAAGCGGCGGCACACGAGCTTTGCGAGCGTGGACGCGATCGCCGAGCTGAGCGCCGGCGAGGAGATCCAGCTGCCGCCTTCAGAGCTGGAGATGGATACGTTCCGGTCGGGAGGCAAAGGCGGCCAGAACGTGAACAAGGTGGAGACGGCGGTCCGGATCAAGCACATCCCGACGGGGCTGGTGGTGGCGTGCCAGAGCCAGCGTTCGCAGCATCAGAACCGGGCCACTGCATTGCGGATCCTCCTGGCCAAGCTCAACGCGCTGCGCGAGGACGAACAGCGCCAGGAGATGGAGAAGTTCTATGGCGAGAAGGGCAGCATCTCGTGGGGCAACCAGATCCGAAGCTACGTGCTCCAGCCCTATCGCATGGTCAAGGACCTCCGGACCGGCGTCCAGACCAGCAATATCCAGGCCGTCCTCGACGGCGAGCTGGATCCATTCGTGCACGGCTGGCTGCGCGCCGGGTGCCCGGCCAAACGCATGGCCGGCACCCGCGACGACGAGGGCGAGGAATAGGAGCCGCTCCTGCCTTTCGTCCCAGCAGGACGACGCCCTGGCTCGGCCGGCACGGCCGGGCGCAGGAAAGCAACCGAGACGGTTCCGGGGTATTAACGCCGATTCAGTTCGGCGGCCATGACAGGCGCGACGATGGCTGATGCGGTTCCAGGCAAGCTCGATCCGGGCGGGGGCGGGCCCGAGCTCCTGTCCCCGGCGGGCGATTGGGCGTGCGCTCGGGCCGCGGTCGAGAACGGCGCCGACGCGATCTATTTCGGGCTCGAGCGGTTCAACGCGCGGATGCGGGCGGACAACTTCACCCTCGAGGATCTGCCGCGGCTCATGGCGTGGCTGCACGAGCGAGGCGTCAAAGGCTATCTCACCTTCAACATCCTGGTGTTTACGGACGAATGGGCCCAGGCCGAGCGGGAGCTGCGGGCGATCGTCGCCGCCGGCGCCGACGCCGCCATCGTCCAGGACGTCGGCATCTGCCGTCTGATCCGAAGCATCTCGCCGGATTTTCCGATCCATGCGTCGACGCAGATGACGATTTCCAGCGCGGCGGGTGTGGAGTTCGCGCGCCAGCTGGGCTGCTCGATGGTGGCTCTGGCTCGGGAATGTTCGATCGCGGAGATCGCTCGAATCCGCGCGGCCGCATTGCCCGGGGCGGCGGATCGGCGGCCGGCGCTCGAGGTGTTCGTGCACGGGGCGCTCTGCGTGGCCTATTCCGGCCAGTGCCTGACGAGCGAGTCCCTGGGCGGCCGATCTGCCAACCGCGGCGTGTGCGCCCAGGCATGCCGCCTGCCCTACGAGCTGGTTCGGGATGGCCAGCGGGTGGACTTGGGCGATCGCCGCTACCTCTTAAGCCCGCAGGATCTGGCCGGGCTCGAGCTGCTGCCCGATCTGATCCGGGCCGGGGCCCAAACCCTGAAGATCGAGGGACGCCTGAAATCTGCCGAGTATGTCGCCAACATCACCCGGGTCTACCGCCAGGCAATCGACCGGCTGATGGCGTCGCTCGCTCGCGAGCCGTCCTCGGCTCTCGATGCCGATCCGTCTCGGGCGTCCGTGCCCGAATGGACTGTGTCGTCGAGCGATCGGTATGCGATCGAGATGGCCTTTTCGCGCGGGCTGCACACGGGCTGGCTCCGCGGCGTCAACCACCGCGAGCTGGTCCACGGGCGTTTTGGCAAGAAGCGGGGCGTGTATCTCGGTGAGGTGATACAGGTGCGAGGCGGGCGGGTCGCCGTGCGTCTTCTAGGCCCGCTGAAGCCCGGGGACGGCGTGGTGTTCGACGGCGGGAGGCCGGACCAGCCCGAGGAAGGCGGCCGGGTGTATGAGGTGAACATGCGCGGCCAGGACGCCTGGCTGGCGTTCGGCAGGGGCGATCTGGACCTGCGCAGGGTCCAGGCCGGCGATCGCCTCTGGAAGACCAGCGATCCCGAGCTCGAACGGCATCTGCAGCGGACCTTTCAGCATGAGGCGCCCCGGTTCACACGGCCGCTCGACATCGAGGTCGAAGGAGCCGCGGGCGAGCCGCTTCTGCTGCGTGCCAGGGACGGGGCCCGGCCGGTCGTGGAGACGCCCTCGGCGCTCCCGCTGACGCCGGCTGACCAGCATCCCCTGGATGAGCAGCGGCTGGCCGCCCATCTGGGGCGCCTGGGCGGGACGCCGTTCCGGTTGCGCCGGCTGTCCAACCGGCTCGAAGGCCGCGTGATCCTGCCTGTCAGCGAGCTCAACCGGCTCCGACGCGAGATGGTCAGCCGCCTTCTGGAACAGCGGAGAGCCACCCCTCGATGGACCCTGAGAGCCGCCCCGGTCGATCTCCCCGCGAACGATCCCTCGGCCCTCAGCCGTCCTCTCCCCCGCGCATCGCAGGGGAGAGGACAGGCAAAGGAGGCGTTCTGCGGTTCAGGGCTTTCCATGTCCGAGCCCGGTTCCTCGGCGGGCTCGGACCCGGCCGCGGGCGAGCCCGAGATCGTTCCGCTGGTCCGGACGATGCCGCAGCTCGAGGCCTCCATCGAGTCGGGGGCCGCAACGGTGTATTGCGAGCTTGACGATCTCCGGCAGTTCGCGCGAGCGGTTCGTCAAGCGCGGGCCGCCGCGGACGCCCGGGGCCGCCCCATCGAGATCTGGCTGGTCCCGCCTCGGATCACCAAGCCGGACGAGGAGGGGATGCTGCGCCCGATCAGGGACGCCGGAGCCGATGGCGTGCTGGTGCGCAATTACGATCAGCTCGCCGGTTTCGCAGGCATGCGCCGGCGGGGCGATTTCTCGCTCAACGTCGCCAACCCGTCGAGCGCCGAGCACTTCATCCGGCGCTGCGGGCTCGAGCGGGTGGCCGCCGCCTACGATCTGAACGGTTCGCAGCTCGAGGATTTGCTGCGCGCGGCTCCGCCGGCATGGTTCGAGATCACCATCCACCAGCACATGCCGATGTTCCACATGGACCACTGCGTGTTTTGCGCGTTCATGTCCGCGGGCGCCGATCATCAGACCTGCGGACGGCTGTGCGAAAAGCACGAGGTCCGGCTCCGCGACCGCGTCGGGATCGAGCACCCGGTGCGGGCGGATGCGGGGTGCCGCAACACGGTGTTCAACGGCGTCGCGCAGACCGGTGCGGAGTGGGCGTGCCGCCTGGCCGCCCTCGGCGCCCGGGTGTTCCGCGTGGAGTTTGTCGGCGAGCCGCCCGACGTGGTCCGCCGAACGCTTGCCCAGTACCGGCGGCTGCTGCGGGGTGAGATTGCGGGCGATCAGCTCGCGCGCGATCTGGGGCTGATGAGCTACGTCGGCGTCAGCCGCGGCCCGGAGGAGCAGCCAAGGGCTTGAACGGCCGAAAGAGCCGACGAGCAAGAACATCAGGGGCAGATCGGGTCCGATGAACAGTCGACGCCGAACCTGCTCGCGCGCTTCGCCCGCCGATCCCTCCGCAGCCAGCTTCCCCCGAGACCGCGTCAGCGCCATCGCCGCGCCGGCTGAATCCAAGCCGCCCGTACCCAGACAATGGAGGCGTACCAAGAGGGCGCCTGCTCAGACTCATTTGTCAAATATTTAGATGCGACCCCATTGTTCCCATTGCCCTCGATTCCGGGGCTTGCCCGGCGGAGGCGGGCGGTGGATACTGGATCCGTGAGCTCAACGGGCACAGGGGCGGGCATGCCGGATTTTGGCGGGCGGGCGCGCCGCGGATTCACCCTGATCGAGCTGCTGGTCGTGATCGCCATCGTCGCGATCCTGGCGTCGCTGCTCCTGCCGGTCTTAAGCTCTGCGAAGGAGAAGGCGAAGCGGACTGCGTGCAAGAGCAACATGCGCCAGGCGATCATCGCCGTCCACATGTATGGAAATGAGTTCAACGACCGCGTCCCTTCGGGCCGGGACAATAACAACGAGTGGCACTCGATCCGGATCTCGAGCCTGAGCTATACCAACCTCGTCCGGTATACCGGCAACGTCAGAGTGATGGATTGTCCCAACTACTCGTTCGGCACGCAGTCGCGCTACAGCGGCGAGTGGGGGTATCTGGTCGGCTATAATTACCTGGGGGACGCCAACATGTCCCAATGGGCGGCGACAGCCCCGGATTATTGGCAGTCGCCGCGCAGGACGAGCGAGTCGGGCACGAATTACATCATCGCCGATGCGAACCACTGGGGGGGTGGCCTGGTGATGGCGCCCCACGGCAAGACGGGGCCCTGCAACCGCAACGGGGCGACGTTCATCCGGACAACGTCATCGGAGACGCCCGAGTCGATCGGCGCCGCCGGAGGGAATATCGGCCGGCTGGACGGGTCGGTCGGCTGGGTTGGCTTGCGCCAGATGCAGAAGCGCCGCGCTTCGTCGTACACGCTTTACTACGGCAACTGGTAGATCGGATACAGATCTTTTGTGCCCAGGCACTTGGCTTCGATGACACCGCTTGGGAAGAGGACGCCGCCTTGTCTCTCGCACGCACGCTCTGATTCCCCTCGCCCCGCGAGGCGCAGGCGAGGGCAGCGATCGGACTATCTGTTTGACATTAGACCGTTGTTATGTCTATAAGGTTATTCCGACAGTGCTACGTACAGTGCAAAGCGAGGAGAAGGGACGCATTATGCTTTGGAAGAATCTTGTCCTGGTGGTGCTGGTATGGAGTGCGTGGCCTCGAGAGGTGTGCGCGAGCTTTTCGGTGCGTCCTGAGCGTGCCGATTACGTGGTGTCTTTGGGACAGGCTTTCTCGATCCCGGTCCTGATCGATCCCATCCCGGCCGCCGGCCTTTTCAGCTACGGGATCACGCTCTGGATCCAGGGCACCAACGCGGTGGGGACCAACTCGATCGCCGTCTCGGTGCCGTCCGTGCTCGATTACAACGGCGTTCGAGGGCCCGGCGCGCTGGGCGAGGTGGGGGTGGGCCATGCCAGCGTGAAGGGGACGGTGGACTTCGTTGCCGACCCGGTGGTTTTCTACAACGGCTCTCTGCTGGCGGTGTTCACGCTCACCGATCTTGCGGCGGGCGCCTACACGCTGAGCGTGGACCGGTACGCAACCCTCGGCGCCACGGAAGAGCTGTTCGTGGATGGGACCGGGGCGGTATTGGACCCTCTGCTTGCCTTCCCGGCCTCGACCCTGGTGGTTCAGAGGAGCTGGCAGGTTCTGGGCCCTCCAATCCTGAACCTCCAGAACGGTCTCTACCAGCAGCTCTGCCGCTTGCGCAACACGGACTCGGTCGCCCGCAATGCCTTCCGCATCCTGCTGCACGACCTGCCGCCGGGCGTGGAGGTGTGGAACGCGCACGGTGAAACCAACGGCGCTCCTTTCTTCCAATACAACTACCCGTTGGCCCCGGAGGCAACGGCGGATCTGACCGTCGAGTATTTTGTGCCCCGGCGGGACGCCAGCCTCGTCGCGCAGCTCAACAATGTCCGCTTCGAGGTCCAGGCCGCGGATCCGGCCATCGACGAGCCGCCGACGCCAACGCTGACCATCGAGCTCGGCCATGTGGTGCTGAACGACGGGACCTGGATGATCGAATTCGATTCCGCGCCTGGCCGCACCTATTTCGTGCAGTACAGCACCGATCTGGCGGTCTGGAAGACGGCGTTCCCGCCGGTGACCGGCACGGGATACCGGGTCCAGTGGATCGACAACGGTCCGCCCAAGACCGAGAGCCTGCCTTCCGCTTCCATGCAGAGATATTACCGGGTTATCGCTCCCTGAGCATTCCCATCTGCGCCCATGAAAGCCTCTAATATAGCCTACCTGATACTGCCCGGTTTCGTCGCGGCTTTGCCTGGGTCGGAGGCCCAGGAGCCCGGCGCCCCACCGAGCGGCGGCGACGTGCCTCAGCTCAAGGTCGAATCCCACAAAACCTTGAATCCGAACCGGTTCAGCCTGAGCTCGAGGTTTGCGCTGAACATCGAGGCTGACTTCGATGATTGGGCAACCTGGAGCGATGCGGGTCCGCCTGCGGGCGCAGCGAACCGGACCTACGACAACGGGTTCGTGCAGATGGATGCCAGCGGGAGCTCGAGCCTGACATGGTATTGGCAATACCAGGGAGCGGTGGATCCTGCGGGGCTGATCATGCGCAGCTCGACCGCGCCTTCAGGAGGCGGCGTTCGCGATGCTCAGGACGACCCGCATCTCGGGTTGGAGGTCACCTACGCTCGGGAGCTGGGGTCCATCCGCAGCCTGAAGTACGGGTTCGAGGCCGCCTTTGGCTGGACCGACGTGCGGATAGCCAGCGACCAATCGATCTCGGGGCCGGTGACGGTGACAACGGACACTTTTTCATTGGGCGGCATTGTGATGCCTGCGGATGGGAATCGAGGCAGCACGTTCGAGGGGCCCGGCCCCCTGATCCCTCTGAATCCGGGTCCGCCCCTGGCGCCCGGGCGCCAGACCCAGCCATCGGTGGCGACGGTTGGCGGGATGCGGACCCTGGATGCCTCGCTCTACGGTTTTCGGCTGGGCCCGTATTTCGAGGTGCCGCTGGCCAAGCGGCTGACCTTTGGCCTGAGCGGCGGCCTGGCGCTGGCGGTGGTTGACAGCGAGTTCTCCTTCTCGGAGACCAAGAGCGTGCCGGGTTTCAACCTGACCAGCCAGCAGAGCGGGCGGAGCTCGGATTCGGATCTCCTGGCGGGCGGCTATGTTCAGGGGCTGCTTTCGCTGGGGTTGAGCGATACCGTGAGCCTCTGCGCTGGCGTCCAGTACCAGAGCCTGGGCGACTTCACGCAGCGGGCCGGGGTCAAGGAGGCCAAGCTCGACCTTGGCAATTCCATTTTTGTTACCGTCGGCTTGGGTTTCTCATTCTAACCCTTTGAGGCGATGCTTATTATGAAACTCAGACGCGCTCGGCATTCGATCGGTGGCACGTTCATTTCCGCCCTGGTCAGCCTGACCGTCACGGCCGTGTTTGCGTTGGCCGCGACGGCTGCAAACCCTGTCGTCAAGGATTTCCTGGTGAACGACGGGGACGGCCAGCGGTCGAAGGTCACCTCGCTTTCGGTCCAGTTCGATCAGGACGTATCGGTTGGCCTGTTCAGCGCGGGCGCCTGGGCTCTGGTCAACCTGAGCAGCAACTCGCCCGTGGCGTTCACCGACGCTGTGGGTGCGTATGACACGAACGCTCAGCGGGCCACGTGGACGTTTCCAGGCCTGGCGGGCGGGTCGCTGGCGGACGGCTACTACCAGCTCACGCTCTACGCATCCTCTGTCACCAACAGCGGCGGCGAGGCCCTGGACGGCAACGGCGACGGTGCGGGGCCCGACAACTACACCAACTATTTCCATCGGTATTTCGGCGATGCCAACAGCGACCGGGACGTGGACTTCTCCGATCTGTTCTGGTTCCGGCAGGCCTACCTGAAGCAGGCCGGCCAGGCCGGGTTCGACCCGGCGTTCGACCACGGGTCCGACGGCGTGGTGGACACCAACGACTTTGCGCTTTTCGACGAGCACTACCTGACCATGCTGCCGCTGCCCGGCACCAACGCAACCAATGTCATCATCTTCCAGGCCATCGCCGATGCCGCCCCGCGCAGCGGCAACGCTCCGCTGACGGTCACGTTCCGCGACCGCGGCATCTACACCGGGGGCAGCATCATCCGCTACCGCTGGGACTACCAGGGGGATGGGACCTGGGATGTATCCAACGTCGTGGCGGCGGACCGGGCCTACACGTTCACAACGCCGGGCACTTACGTGGCCGTCCTGGAGATCCAGAACAACCTGGGCGAGACCACCCAAAGCGCGGTCACCATCGTGGTGGGCCGCGCCCCGCCGACCGTGTCGGCCGATGCCGATCCCTCGAACGGACAGATACCTCTCACGGTCAACTTCACCGCCACGGCCAGCAGCTCGGTGGGAACGATCGTGCTCTATGAATGGGACTTTGACGGAAACGGCGTCTTCGACTACAGCTCGGCCACCTCCGGGAGTGCAAGCTACACCTACGCGAGCTCGGGCACCTTCATGGCCACGTGCCGGGTGACGGATGACGCTGGATTGACGGCCACGGCAAGGACGATCACCACCACGATCCGGCCCGGGCCGCCTGGATCGCCGACCGTCCGCGCCTCGGCCAACCAGACCTCCGGCAACGCCCCGCTGACGGTCAACTTCGGCGGCAGCTCCGCCGGCGGCAGCAACGCCGTCGTCGCCTGGGAGTGGGACTTTGATGGGGACGGCACCTACGACATATCCTCGCCCTCCACAGCGAGCACGACCTTCGTTTACACCAACGCGGGCGTCTTCGCCGCGACATTGCGCGCCACCGACAGCGCCGGGCTGACCGGGATCGACAGCGTCGAGATCACCGTGAACCTGCGCGCGACCCTGTCGATTTCCGACGACACCTTCGAGCCCGGGGCTGGCGAGACGGGGAGCATATCCACCTCCCTCAATGCGCCGGCGCCGGTTCGGATCCTGCTCAAGGACCGCAACGGCAGCGTGATCCGGACCCTGGTCAGCGAGAACCGGGTTGCCGGCAACTACACCGATGCCTGGGACGGGCGGGACGACACCGGACGCCTGCTGCCGGAGGGGGCTTACTATGCCATTCTCGAGTACGTGGTCGGCGGCGAAACCCGGCAGATCGACCTGACGGCGACGACGGGCGGTTCCCGCTACAACCCATCGCGGTCGACCTTGCCCAGCCGGTTCTACCCCTTCAACGACAACATGCTCACCATCACGTTCACGGTGCCGGGCAACCGCGGCGCGTCCGAGGTCACGGCGTTCATCGGATTGTTCAACGTCGACACCCGGTTCCTGACCCTGACGGAGCGGCAACCGTTCGGTGTTGGGACGCACACGCTGGTCTGGGACGGCGTGGATGCCATGGGGCAGTTTGCCACGCCTCCGCCGGGCGACCAGTTCCTGTTCGGGATCTGGGGCTACACCCTGCCGGATAACGCCATCTACCTGCAAAGCGCGCCTGTGCTTTCGAACGTCTCCGTCGATCCCAACTACTTCGATCCTTCCACGCCGGACTATCTGACGCCGGCGGATCCGACGGCCGTGGTCACCTACAGCCTCAGCGAGGCGGCCAATGTCGAGCTGACCGTGACCAGCCTGGCCACGGCGAGCACGCTCCGGCGCATCGAGCAGCTGAACGTGCCCGCCGGCACCAACCAGGTCGTCCGCTGGAACGGCCGGGCCGACAACGGCATCTTCGTCGATAACGGCGATTATCGATTGACCTTGCGTGCCACCGATTCCACCGGAAGCACGTCCCTCGCCCGCTATTCCCTTGTGAGGGTCTATTACTAAGCCGTATGCAGCGGCGCACGAATGCGAACAATCACCGCCATTTGAACCCACGCGTATGAGAGCACGACATGTTCCCCTGATTGGCTTGGTGGGGTGTTTGATGCTGGCCCTGGCAAGCCCCGTTTGGGCCTACCATTTCCCGTGGGACCAGGGCCATGACACCTTTACCCCTCAAGGTCCCGACGGGCCGAACAATCCGCCCGACAATGGAAACAACGACGACGACGGCGATCCCGTCGAGGTGCGCACCGGCAACTTCTTCTTCAACCGCACCCGGCATGACATCCGCCTTCTGGATCAGGGGCCGGCGCTCGAGCTGCTTTTCGCCTATCACAGCCAGGACTACTACAGCGGTCCGTTCGGCCGCGGGTGGCACTCGACCCTGACATCGATGGCGATCCATGTCACCGACGGGGCCGACCAATACATCATCATCCGCAACGGGGAGGGGCGCCGGCATCGCTACAAGCTCAATGCGGACGGCAGCTTCCAGAATCCATCGGGGGTTTACGAGCGATTGACCAAGAACCCCGACGGGACCTACACCCTTCGTTTCAAGGGCGGGCTGCGCCACGAATACAATGCCGCGGGCCGGCTGACCGCGATGGTCGCCGTCGACCAGCAGGCGGTGCGGATCGCCTACGATGACGCGGGCGCCATCCTCGCAGCCACCAACGCCGCAGGCCGGTTCCTGGTCTTTGGCAAAGGCCCGAACGGCAAAGTCCAGTCGATCTCGGATCCTTTCGGCGGCAGCTACACCTTCGATTACGACACACCGGGCACTCTGGTGCGGGTGGTCGACTCGAGGGGGAACACGAATGCCTACGTCTACGACACGAGCTCGCGCATGACGCAGATCATCGGTCCGGACGGAACCGCTGATTTGGTGAACAAGTACGACTCGGCCAACCGGGTCACCTCGCAGACATTCCCCGAGGGGACCGCCAATTTCTATTACGATAGCGCGACGCAGACGCGGGTGCAGGATCCGATTGGAGGCACGGTGGTCCACCAGTTCAACGCGAACGGCCTGCCGACCACCACCTCCGGCTCGGGGCTCCAGATCGTCCGGACATGGGATGCCGGCCTGAATCTGGTCAGCGTGACCAACCCGGACGGCTCGAAAGTCGATCTGCAATATGATGCCAACGGCAACATCACCCAATGGAGCCGGGGCGGCCAGGTGGTTCAGCTCGGTTACGACCCCGCCTATTTCCGTCTGATCTCGGTGGCCAGCCAGACCAACAGCACACCGGTGACCATTTCGTATGACGACACCCAGGGATCGATTCAGATCCAGGACGAGAGCGGTGTGGTGCGGGGCTTTACGGCGGACAGCTTCGGGCTATTCGAGTCGCCGGTGCGCGCGCTGGGCGTCGTCTTTCCGTACACGGCACGCTACCGGCTGCAACCCTGATTGATCCTCTGGTATGCCACGCCTGTCTACTGCCAATGAGGAGGTGGTTGCGACGGCGGGGAGGCGTCTTTCGGGGGTGTGTCGCGCCGCGGTCTTCACGGGGGTGGCGGCTGTGAGCTTGGGGGCGACCGTGTTGCGGCACGAGCTGCTTCACTGGGCGGGTGTGCGGCTGGCGGGGGGGCAGGTTCTCTCCGTGAGCGTCTTTCCGCAGTCGTGGCTGGTTGCGATCGAGTGGGCGCCGCCTTTGCGGGGCGGCGCATGGAGCCAGGCGGTTCCGGCGGGGCTTCCCTATCTGGTGGACTGGGTGCTGATGGCGATCAGCCCGTGGGTGTTGCGCTGGCGGCTGCGCCCCGGGGTCCGGAGGGCAATCTTCCAGCACCTCCTTTACTTTGCGGCGCTGGACATCTGTGTGAACTGCATGGTCGGTTTTTGGGTTTCGAATGACTGGGCGGTGCTGGCGGGGCCGCCGAGGGTGCGCCTTGTCCTGTTGCCGCTGGTGATTCTGCTGACCCTGGCGCTGGCGGTTTGGAGAGGCGGTTGGCGGCTGAAGGGATGCGGCGCTGTGCCGGATGCCAACCGTTTCTCGGGCAACACATTTAGCTTGCAGCGTGAGAAGTAAGACTGCCACTATGAGTCCCATCGTGCTGGCGATATCCTCGATTGTCGTCGGAGGGGCCATTGTACTTCTGGCAGGCGAATTCTCCTTTTTGCGGGGGGCGCACCATGCCGGTCTTTATCTGGGGTTGGCGCTAGGCTTGCTGGCGCTGGGCTGTTATCTTCGGGCGCCCGTGGCCTACGAGATCGATCCCAGCCGGTTTCTGATTGTTCGGCTGCGGATGGGGATGCATCGATTCGGGCCGGTGAAGAAGTCGGGTCCGGCGGCGGAGCCGGTCTCCCTGGGGGTGCGGCTGTGGGGGAACGGTGGGCTGTTTGCGGTGACAGGGTTGTTCTGGAATCGCCAGTGGGGGAAATTCCGCGCTTACGTGACGAACATCAAGGAAATGGTTGTCATTGAACTGGAGGATGGACGGAGAGTGCTCATCAGTCCCGTCAATGCACAAGAGTGGGTTATTGGAGATTGAACCGATAGGGAGGCCCAATGAATCGAATGCCATGCTATCACCGCACGACGATTGGCGCTGGCTTGGTGGTTGCGCTGCTGAGCATCGCCGCCGCCATGGCCGATCCGGTGGATGATATTTTAGCCTCCAACCTTTTGTGGCGGGCCGCTCACCCGGTCAGCAAGTGCCGCCTGCGCCAGATCGGCGGCGACGGCGCGGTGGTCGGGCTGTATTACCTGGATCTGCGGGCGTCGCGCACCAACAACCCGACGGAGGTGACGCTCATCTCGACCCACCTGCCGAAGTCGGAGCTCGTCTCGCGCATGGTGCGCGAGGCCAGCTATGCGCGGATCTTCTTCAATGAAGACGTCTACGTCGAGTTGACGACCAGCAATTATCAATCCCTCACGCCGAACAAGTTCTGGGGCGCCCAGAGCGTCGCCGAGGCGCGCGCGGCCCTGACCGAGGTCTATGACATCGCCGGCGCGAGGACCAAGGTGCTCGATGGGGTGAGCTATCCCGGCATCGATCTCACCGTGAACGCCGCCAACTGGAACACTTACAAGACCACGATCGGCACCAACGTCATCGCCAGCGTCCCCGCCGCCCTTCCCGCCGCGCTGACGGTCTTTTTCGGGCCTTCCGGCGACCTCCGGTTCATCGAGACGCGGACCCCCAAGGTCAATGTCGAGATGGTCTTCTACGACTGGACGGATCTGAGCGGCAAGGTGGCCGAGCTGGACGACATCCGCAGCGCCCCCCATGCCCGGCAGGAGCGATGGGATGTGCCGCTCGATGAGGCGATGTTCAGGTATCTGGCCCGGTTGGGCGAATGAGCCGGCTGGGAATGCGCGGGCGGCCTGGGCGCCGGCGCCGCCGAGATTCGCGGGTATGATCGACGAAAAGGTAATGGAAATCGCCGATGAGCTGGCCGAGCTCCAGAGGGGGGCGGAGATACTCGAAGGCGAAGGCAAGAGCATCACGTGGGACCAGGAGCACGGCGACGAGCTGATGTGCAACCTGAAGGGCCCCCTGCAGATCCCCTGGATGTATTCCCGGAAGTGCATCTTCTCCTGCAGCCACTGCTACAATTTTTCCGACACGGATCTCGAGGAGAAGGACAACGCCGACCTGGGGCTGATGATCGAGCGGATTGGCGAGTGCCAGCCGTATAACGTCTGCCTGTGCGGCGGGGAGCCGCTGGCGTGGGACCCGCTCTTCGAGACCGTGGCGCGCCTCCGGGATCGGGGCGTCCCCCTGGTCTCGATCGTCACCAACGGCTATCTCGCCTCGCGCGACGCGCTGGCCCGCCTGCGCGATCATGGCCTGACAACCATCCAGTTCAGCGTCGATGGAATCGACGCCGAGAGCCATGCCGAGCTGCGCAAGGTGCCGGACAGCTTCGAGAAGGCTCTGCGGGCGGTCGAGGATGCGCTGACGATCTCGTGGCAGGATCTTTCCGTCTGCATGACTCCGACGCGGCGCAACATCGGCCAGGCGAAAGATTACATCCGGATGTTTGCCGAGATGGGCGTGCGGCACATCCGGTTTCAGCCCTACATGCCCCTGGGCCGCGGCGCGCTCAATGCCGCGCAGCTCCAGCCTTCGGACGAGGCCTACCTGAAGTTCCATTTCGACCTCTACGACGCGCAGGTTGCCTGGCCGGACATCTTTGTCGACTGGGGGGATCCGCTCGAGCATCTCTGGTTTTACTCTTTCACCGAGGCCAACTGCTGGTCGACGGGCATCAGCCCGAACGGCTGGCTCGAGCTCTCCCCCTACATCCCGGTTCGGCTGGGCGACATCAAGGCGCATCGGATCGAGGATATATGGGCCAAGGGGATCAAGACGCTTTGGCACTCGCCCCTGGTCCGGCGGCTGGCCGGCCATGTCTACTGCACCGATGCGCTCGCCGACCAGGAGGTCGATGTGTTCAAGGAGCCGCCGCTCCACATCGATGTTTTTGATCCGCCGCAATGGGAGGCGCTGATGACGACGGACGACCTGGATGTCTTCCGCCGATTCACGGCATCCAATCTGGCCGCCGGTTCCGCATGACCGCAACGATCGCAAAGCGCTATTTTCGGCGCCAGGAGAACAACGGCTACTGGAGCGTTGTGCCGCTGCAGGGCCCGTATTTTCCGGATGCGGTCATCATCAACGACTTCACGAACTGGGTTCTGGAGCTGCTCGAGTCGGGCGAGGGCCTGGAGGCGGCGCTCGATCGCTGCGAGCGGGAGCATCCGGATGAGGACCCGCGCAAGATCCGGGCCGATCTGTTCCACATTGCAGGGCGGCTGGGCAAATACGATCTGGTCGAGGGCGGCGGGTTTGCGTCGCGGCTGGGGATCCTGCGCCCGGGTGCGGGCCTTGTGTCCGGTTCGATTCAGCCCTGTCCGGTCATCCACATACCGCGGCTGTCGGATTACATCGTGCAGGCGGTGCGCGAGGGCGGGCTGGTGTATCACGTTCGGATGGGCCAGATGCCGGGCGGCCAGAGCATCGAGTCTCTGATATCGCTGTATTCGGCGGACCGGATGGTGGAGCAGCAGAGCACCGGCACCGAGACCTACTGGGTTTATGTGGGCGCGGACGGGCAGTTTTGCGGGGCGGTTTGCTCGTCGAGCTACATGCAAATGGCGCCTGTGGTGGCGCTGCAGGCGATCGCTGTGACGCCGGACGAGACCGGCTGGAGCGGCCGGGTCCAGGCCATGCTCGACCAGATCGCCGAGACGCTTTCTCTGTTCGGCCTCAGCGAGAAGATCCGGGTCACCAGCCTGCGGCCGGTCGACGGCCAGGAGGCCAACCTGAGCATCTCGGACCCGCGAGTGTTCGAGGTTCTGGCCCGATGCGGCTTTCGAAAGACGGCGGTCTTTCAACGAGAAATCAACGACAGATATCACTTGGAGTATTACGATCGCATTGTCTAGCCTCAACCATAACCGATTGTTTTATGTATACTGGACCCACCTTCGCGCCGCTGCGCTCGATCAATAACCAATACGGCAACGGCCGCACGACACTGGGCTGGCTGGCGCTGACCAACACGCTTTCCACGGTCAACGGCGGGATTGTGGGCAACATCGTCGGCGGCGTTGTCGGCGGTGTCGTCGGCGCCATTGTGGGCGGCGTCGTCGGGCCCGTCTGCAAGATCCCGAACCTCGGCCGCATCGGCCAGGCCTCGAGCCCCGCTCCACCCACCCGCCGCGCGGGCGGGTGAGGGATCCGCATGCCGGAAGCGCGATGGCCGGCGGCATCCGAAAGGCGGGTGCCGGGATGCCGATCCGGCGTTGCCGTGTCTCCCCAAAGTGAACCGCAAACGCATAGTGCAGCGACATGTTTGACCGAACGATACAGAGCGTCATGAGCCCACAGCGCCGGGTCCGGGGCGCCGGATTACATCATGGTGCAGGCTGCGCGCCCTCGCGCGGCGAGGCGGGTGGCGTTCTGTATGCCTTGAAAAGGGAGGGGCCCTGGGCCATGCTCGACGTTCCAACCGCATGAAAGTCTGTGTGATGAGAGAGGCCGACTCGAAGAAGGCGGCTCACCTCCTGGCTCTGGCCCGAGAGAACATCGGACGGCCCGACGCGCTGCCGGCGATGATGTATCTGATGCTGCCCGATTACAAGCCGACGTTCATCTACAATTATTACAATTTGCGATCGAGGCATTTCAGGCTCGAGGAGGTGTTTTTCACCGCGCTGGACGAAGAGCAGCAGACGATCCAGGGGATCCTTTCCTTCGCGGAGTTCACCCGGAAGAAGGCGTTTCTGAAGGCATTTGCTGTCGACCAGGCGCTTGCCAATGGCGGGGCGGGGGCGGATGCCGGATGGTTCCTCGATGGGGCGATCGCCGAGCTGAGACGGTTCCGCGAGGTGGAGGCGGTGCGGTTGCTGGTGGCGCGAAAGGTGGAGAGCGAGGCGGAGCAGTTCGTGGGGCCGCACATCGACGCCGCATTTGCCGGCCGGCTTGCGATCCATGGGTTCAGCAAGCTGGCCCGGCTCGAACGGGAGGGGGGAAGGAATGTTGCGGTCGAAATCTTCGAGCGCCCGGCCGCCGCGGGCTGAGGCGGATCCGCTGCGCTTGCTGGGCCGGCTGCTTCGCGACAGCGGTTTTTGGGAGGCGTGCCGCCTGCACCGCAACCGCTACATCGATCGCCGCTACCAGAGCCATCTGCGGCAGAGCCGGCCCTGGTTCCCGGCCCCTGTCCGGGCGCTGCTCGATCTGTTCCTGTTTCGCTCGATCGTCGAGATTGAGGCGCTGCAGTTCATGCCCCGGCTGCTCCTGGAGGCGCTGATCGATGAGGAGATCCTGGCGCGAAAATCGGCGACGGCCGTTCAAAGCGGCTACTTCGTGCTGCTCCTGGACAATGTTCTCGTCCTGACCGAAGACTTTTCCAATCCGGCTCAATCGGTGTATTTCGGGGAGGACTCGGAGTTTTACGCGAACATGCTGGAGATCTCGCCGGGGGCGCGGTGTCTGGATCTATGCACGGGGACCGGCGTGCAGGCGCTGATGAGCCTGAGCCGGGGCGCGGCCCGGGTGGATGCGGTGGACATCAACCCGAGGGCGGTGCGGCTGGCGCAGCTCAACGCGCGGCTGAACGGATGGGAGCGGCGACTGCGGTGGTTCGAAGGCGACCTGTTCGAGCCGCTGCCCCCGGGCCGGTATGACCGGATCACGTGCAATCCGCCTCTGCTGCCCATTCCGCACGGGATCCCCTATCCGGTCATCGGCGACGGTGGATTCGACGGCCTGCGGTTCATCCGGCGCATACTCGAGCAGCTGGGAGGCCGTCTTGCGGACGGCGGCAAGTGTTTATTGCTGGGCCTTTCTCTTGCGAATCCCGTGCCGGAGATCGAGCGGCTCTGCGCCGGCGGGCTGCCGGCCGGGTTCGGCTGCCATCTCTATCTCCTGACCCGCCAATCGCTCGATCAATACCTGAAGGCGATCGTGACGACCGTTGCGCGGCTTTATCCGAAAGAGAACCCGCTGAAACTGAGCCGCAGCTTTCGGGCGGCTTACTCGAGCGCGGGGTATACGGACGTGGTGAGCTACTACCTTGTGGCGTCGCGCTCGATCCGGGATCCGGCTGTCTGCGTGAGCAACCTGACGCAGAGCAACGGCAGCGAGACGTATTGGTTTGTGGGGGGGGCATGAATCGCGTTTCATGGAATCGGCAATGACCGGCATCGATGCCATCTCGCCCGCGCTGGCGAGGGCGCTCCAGCCCGAATCGACGGGCCTGCGGAGGCGCCCTCGGACCGCGATGCTCGTCATGCCCTTCGGGCTACTCTCGTTCCCGGCCATCGGCGTCAGCTCGCTCAAGGCGGTTTTCAAGGAGCAGGGGTATGCGCTGGATGTCAAGTACTGCAATTTCGATTTCGTCCGGCGCATCGGGCTGAAGGAGTATCAGTACTTCGTCAACAGCTGCTCGCCGTTCTTGACGCCGGAGTTCGTCTTCGCGCGCGCGTTCGACCCGGAAACCCCCGAGTACTCCGAGTTTTTTTACCGGATCGTGCCGCCCGGCTTCAGCAAGCGCGCCGGTCCGATCCGCGACCTCTACCGGGATGCGCATTCCTACATGGACCGGGTGGCGAGCAAGGTGCCCGAGTATCTGGATGACCTGGAGCGGGACCTGGATCTCTCCACGTATGACATCATAGGGTTCACCAGCTCGTTCGGGCAGAACTCCGCCTCGTGGGCGTTTGCCAAGCGGATTCGCCGGCGCTATCCCCGGGCGGTGATTATGTTTGGAGGGGCCAACTGCGAAGGGGTGATGGGGCAGGCCCACGTGGATGCCTTCGACTTCATCGATTTCGCCTGCACCGGCGAGGGGGAGACCTGCGTGCTCGAGCTGGTCCGGTGGATCGAGGATCCGGCGATCCACCCCTTTCCGCGGGCCGGCATCGTTTCCCGCCAGCATCGCTTCGATCCCCAGTCGGTCGTGCTGACCGACATTCATTCCCTGCCGCTGCCGGACTACGACGATTATTTCGAGCAGATCGAGAAGCATCCGGATTGGCGGCGCTGGTATTTCGGGCTGCCGATGGAGAGCTCGAGGGGCTGCTGGTGGGGGCAGAAGAGCCAGTGCCTCTTTTGCGGGTGCAACGGGACCCGGCTGAAATACCGATACAAGCCGGCGGCGAAGTTCGTGGCCGAGCTCCGGGCGATGCGCGCCCGCTATGGAGAGAAGGCCCGTCACATCCAGGTTCTGGACAACATCATGCCGCACACGTACCTGGACGAGCTGCTGCCGCTGCTCGAAAAGGACCGTCCCTATGAGAGCATGTTTTACGAGATCAAATCCAACCTGCGGCCGGATCAGATTCGGCGGCTGCGGGACGTGGGGATCAACTTCATGCAGCCCGGCATCGAGAGCCTGAGCACGCCGGTGCTCAAGCTGATGCGCAAGGGTGTGACCGCCCTGGCCAATGTCCAGACCATCAAGTACGCGACGGAGTATGGGGTTTGGGTGCTTTGGTCCATCCTGTGCGGATTTCCCGGAGAGAAGCCCGAGCACTACCGGGCGATCGCCGAGTGGATTCCGAAGCTGTACCACCTCAATCCGCCTCGGAACGTGACCGAGATCTCGATCGACCGGAACAGCCCCCTGCAGCGGTCGCCCGCGGCGTATGGGATGCAGCTCCAGCCGGCAGCCGCGTACGCGCAGCTCTACCGGCTGCCCGAGCGGATTCTCGAGGATCTTGCCTACTGGTTTGAGAACCGCGCGCCGGTTGGCAACCAGCGCCCCCGCCGCTCCTATTTCGAGTTTCCCGAGTATGCCCGCTGCTGCTCCCGCCAGGTGCAGATCTGGCAGCACGCCTTCCTGAAGAAGAAGGATGTCCGGTTCGACTACGAGGCGACCGACGCAGGGCTCGAGCTGATCGACACCCGGTCCGGGACCGAGATCCGAACCTGCCTGGCTGGGATCGAGCGCGCCATTGTCGAATCCGCGCTGAGCATCGCCGGTTTCCGAAGCATCTGCGCGAATGTTCAGCGGGCGTTCCCGGCCGCGTCGGAAGCGGAGATCCGGGGGCGTATCGAGTCGCTGGTGGCCGCCTCGCACCTGCTGGCCGAGGAAGATCGCTATCTGTTCCTGGGGCTCAGCCGGCGCGAGCTCCAGGCGCAAGGGGTATCGAGGTGCTGGCTGGCGACCGCCCGGACAGGCGACGATTATGTTTTTTCGTAAGGTCTGGTTCCCGAGCCTGTTTCTCCTGCTGGTCCTCCTGCTGGCATGGCTCATCGCGCCGATGATCGATTGGCCGGCTTCCTGGAGAGGCCCGAAGCTCGCGCTCAACGCGCAATACCCGCCGCTGGTGCTGTTCCAGGAGCACTCGCTTCACGATCCGGGGATGTACCGCCTCCTGCTGAAGATCGAGGGTCCTCCGCTGCCGGTGTGGCGGGCCCGACTGTCGGCGGCAGTTACGGCCAAGACCCGAAACGGGTCGTGGCGGCCGGCGCCCTTTGTCCAGGTCTGGGATCATGAGCAGGTCATCGAGATCCGGATCCCGCTGGCGGACCCGAGCCACCGCGACGAGATCGTCGACTGCCGGGTCATGCCGCTTGCGACGAACTTTGTGCTGCAGGCCGAGCGGGCCCGCCGGGCCGATCTGATTGTTCGCGACCTGGTCAGGACGGGCTCGGAGGCCTGGCTCACGGTCGCCAACACGTCCGATCAGGACCGCGCGATCGATTCCCTCCGGCTCAACGGGATCGAGCTGCCTCCGTTCAAGCCCATCCGGGTTCCCTCCCAAGGCATGGTCAGGATCCGCGTCCAGGACGCCCCGCCGGCGGGCGCCGCATGCTCGGTCATCCTGATGGCAGGCGGCCAATGGATCCAGGCTGCGGAGGTTGCCGTCGAGCCCCAATTCTTTCTCGCCGAATGCCAGGACGACACTCGCGCGGAGCTTCATCTGGATCCGGCGGGCCCGCTCCGCCGCCAGGGCGGCCGGATCTTCGAGCTGGACGTCGATTTTTGCGCTGTCGAGCGGGAGCGTGGATTGCCCATTGGCACCTACCTGGACGATGCGCGGCGGATGCTCGAGCGGCTGCCTTCCGTGCGGGAGGATCAGCCATCGATCCGGCCCGCGTCCCGGCCCGCCGCGCTGATCCATCTTCATGCGGCCAATCGGCCGCGCTCGCATTACGTATACGGGCGCCTGTCGGATTTTGTCGGGTGCAACACGTTCGAGATCCAGACTGCGGGCGGGACTCTCGAGGACGTGCTGTTCTGGCTCTCGTTCGACCGGGCGCTGATCGAGCCCGCCCGCCAGGTCGTTCTGCCAGGGTTGTTCGTTGCGACCAATCGTCCGGCAGATCGCCTGCCGGAGGTGGAGATCCGAAGGCTCATCTTCGCATGCCTGTCGGTTGCGCCCTGCGGCCTGATGTACTGGCAGCGAGCCGATACCAAGGAGGCGTTCGGCTACGGCGGCCTGCCGGCCTACGAGCGCGCGATCGCCGAAGCTGGTGCTCAGATCCAGCCTGTGAGGCCCTTGCTGCAAGCGGCATTTCCGGTGAAGTGGATCCATCGGCGGGAGGACGGATTCCTCCTGCCCGATCATTATGGCGCGACAGGTTTCTTCACCCTCTGGTGCCGGATGGACTGTCTGTTGATCATCTCGCTGGGCTACGATCGACCCGCCTGGCTGCAGCTTCCGGCGGGTGTCTCCCTGAAGCCTGCGGCCGAGCCGGCCGCCCTCGCGCTCGAGGGGGAGGCGGCTGGCATCGTCCTTCTTGGCAATCGCCGGGCGGGCGCCCCCAGCCTGACGGTCCTGCCGCTCGATGTCGATTCGACCGCCGACGGGATACTCGAGTGGGTGGCTTTGGGCCGCAGCGCCAAGGCCAGCGAGCCGCTGGAACATGGGGATCGCCTTGATCCGGGCCCCGCGGCGCCGGCCGGCCGCGTCGCGCGCTGAAGCGTTCCGCTTTTTTGCGTGTCAATGGTGTTCTCGGCGGCTACAGTGAACCGAGCTCATCATAAGCAGCGAGGTGCAATCGAGTCACACGTCAAGTCTGAACCATTCGCGGCGGGCTCTGAGGTATCTGAGCGCCGACCGCTGGCGGCTGGCGCTGCTGATGGCGCTGATAGTGCTGGTGGCCATCCCGCTGACGCTCACGGAGCCGTTTCTGATTCAGATGGCGACGCAGCAGGTGGTCATGCACCGGGATCTGAGGCCCTTCCTGGCCATCAGCGGGCTGGCGCTGCTCTATTACGGCGCCCGGTTTTCGACGGAGCTGGTCTTGAACTACTTCGGGCTTCACCTCGCCTACCGCATCCACGTCCGGATCCTGCATGATGCGCTGCAGAACTTCCTGGGGAAGGATCTGTCGGTGGTCAAGTCGCTGCCGCGCGGGGATCTGCTCTATTGCCTGTTCAACGACACCCTGCGGGTTGCTGGCTTTGTCTTCTCCGATCTGACCGGTTTGTATACCAACGTCCTGCTGCTGCTGGGCTGTTTTGGCCTGATGCTCTATTTCAATGCTCGGCTGGCGCTGATCTGCCTGGTGTTTTTTGCCCTGCTGTTTCTTTTTCAGATCCGTTTCGCCGGGGTGCTGCTCCGGCGCCAGACGGCCATACGGCAGATCGACCAGGACCTCAGCGGCCGGATTCAGAACATGCTATCCGGCATTGTGACCCTGAAGGTGTTCCGGTTGCTGTCGCCGGTCCTGGGCCAGTGGATCGAGAAGTATCGTCCCCGGTGGCGGATCGAGATCAACATGCGCATGATCGAGACAGCGCTGGGTTCCGGCGCGGGGCATGCGCACATCATCTTCACGTTCTTCATCCTCTTCCTGGGCTTCCAGCAGGGCTCAATCATCGAGTCGCTGGGCACCATCTTTGCGTTTCTGGTGCTCTATGGTCGCATGGCGATCCCCATCCATTATCTCATCAATTTCTTTCTTGGCTTTCAGGAGACGCGGGCGGCCTTGAAGCGGTTTTACTGGATTTACGATTTGCGCGACCGGCGGACTCCGGCCCTGGCGCCGGCCGAGGCGCCTTCGAGCGGCGCGCTCGAGGGGCCGCTGCGGCGCCTGCAGCTCCGGCGCGCGACGGTCCTGCGCGGGGATCAGCGGATCCGGCTGCTGGACCTCGAGTTCGATCCTGGCCGGAGCTATCTGCTGGCGGGTCCGAACGGGTCGGGCAAGACGACGACGGGCCTGGTGCTGGCCGGCCTTCTGCCGATGCTCGAGGGGGAGTATGGCTTCGAGGGGATGCCGGGGATTGCGCCGCCGGCGGCCTGCCGCATCGTCTACCTCGAGAAAGAGGGCTACTGGCCGGCGGGAACCATCGCCGAAAACTGCGAGCTGAGCCACCCCGACAGCCAGCTCGATCAGGCCCGGCTCGAGCGGTGCCTCGACATCTGCCAATGCGCGGAGCTGATCGACTCGTTGCCGCTGGGGATCCGGAACCCCATCGCGATGGATTGGAACCTGATCTCGGATGGGGAGTGCCAGAGGCTGTTCATGGCGTTCGCGATGTATCATGAGCCTCATGTCCTCATCCTGGACGAGGCTCTGTCGCACATCCCATTTGACGTCCGCCGGCGGATCGTGTCCGGCCTGCGGGCGGCGCGTCCGGATCTGCTGCTGATCATGATGAGCCAGGACGCGCAGGATCGGGAGCTGGCGGACTCGATCGTCGATCTGCCGACACGTCCCGGCGCCCGCTATTCTGCCGGATTGCCGGCCGGGCCCGAAACCGGCGAAGACCGGGTGGGCATCGGCCGGAAACGCCGGGGCGGCATCGTCGATCCTCCCGCGGGGGGCGGCATGTCCGGCCTGAACCGGTTTGATCCGTGGAAGTTCTGATCCACTATTTGCCGTTTGGGATCGTGCACTCTCCGCACCTGGGGGCCGGCTTGCTGAAGGCCTGCTTGCGCCAGGCGGGCCATGGCTGCACGGTCGGCAACCTCGCGCTCGAGTTCGCGCGCCACATTGGCCCGGACGAGTACTCATTCCTGCAAGGCTGGGCGTCGCCCGTGTTGCTCGGCGAACGCATTTTCGCGGGGCTGCTGAACGATCAGATCCCGGACTGGGAGGTTTTTTTTCGCGAGATCATTCGGCCGGCGATGCGCGGTGTCGACAATGCCCTTGTGCTGAACCGGGCCGTTTATCTGGGCCACATCCGCCGGATGCGCGCCGTCGAGGCCAAGGCCAAGGCCTGGCTCGAGGAGGTCGCGGCGCGCGATCTTGGCCGGTATGGCCTCCTGGGTTTCAGCACCTGCTACGAGCAGAATGCGGCCTCGCTGGCGCTGGCGCGGCGCCTTCGGGCTCGCTACCCGGGCAAGCCGATCGTTTTTGGCGGCGCGAACTGCATGGCCGAGATGGGCATCGGGTTGCTGAAGGCCTTTGATTTCATCGATTACGTCTGCATTGGCGAGGGCGAGCGGTGCCTGGTGGATCTGGCCGGATGGCTCGAGGATCCGGAGCGGAATGCGTTCCCTGAAAGGGGGATCGTATCGCGCCGCTGGCTCGAGGGCGGCTCCGGGGTGCGGGCGGCGGATGTCGAGCCGGACATGGTCCCGCGTCTCGACGATCTGCCGGCACCCGACTACAGCGATTACTTCGATCTGCTGAGAAAAGGCGAAGGCTGGCAGCGGCATTTCTACTCGATCCCGATGGAGGGCTCGCGCGGCTGCTGGAAAGGGCAGCGCCGGCAGTGTTTGTTTTGCGGCTTGAACGGCCCGCGCAATCTTTTTCGAGGGAAGAGCCCTGAGCGTTTTGTCCAGGAATTATCCGAGCTCTGCGCGCGGTATCAGGTCCACTACGTGATGGTGAGCGACAACGTGATCAATCCGGCCCTGCTGGAAGGGGCGTTTCCGCGGCTGCGGTCCAGCCGACCCTACCGGGCGATGTGGCAGGAGATCACCGTGGGGGCGACGCGTTCGCAGCTGGAAGTGCTGCGATCGGCGGGCGTCCGATATCTCGGGGCCGGTCTGGAGAGCCTGTCGACGCGCCTCCTGGAGATCATGCGCAAGGGGGGGACGCTGCTCGACAACCTGCATTTTCTGGTGATGACCAGCGAGCTGGGGATCGACGTCATCTGGCATATCATCGCGGGGATACCGGGCGAGACTCAAGCGGACTACGAGGCGATGGCGGCGGTGATGCCCAAGCTCTACCATCTGCCGCCTCCGAAGCAGCTGATCCGCATTTCGATCGATCGGCACAGCCCGCTCTATCGGGAGGCGGGCCGGTGGGGCATGCAGCTCGACCCCAGTAGAGCTTACCGCTATATCTACGCGCTGCCGGAGGCGGCGATTGCGGAATTTGCCTATTGTTTCCAAGACCGCAACCAGCATGGCGGCCGGATGTGCCCCATCGGCCCGCCGGCCTGCAGCCGCTCGGCGCAGGCGGCCATCGCCGCCTGGAAGAGCGAATCGCGCCGATCGAAGCTCGATTTTGTCGCCCAGGACGGCCAGCTCATCGTGCGCGACCGGCGGGGCGGGTGCGGCCGGACCGATTGCTACGGAGGGATTGCCAAAGCGATTCTCCTGGCCGCTCGCGAGCCGTGCCGCTGGGAGGATCTCGAGCGGGCCGCGCGGCAAGCCGGCCTCGGTTCTGGCCCGCCCGATCTCGAGCAGGCCATCGAGGAGCTGATGCAGCGCGGCTATCTTGTCGAGGACGGCGGCCGGTTCCTGTTCCTCGGCCTGGATTCAGTTGCCAGGGAGAAGAACCTCGCGGATAAGAATGACAACTTCTTCCTGCGCGCCGTCCAGGAAGAGCGGGCCTATACATACGACGGTGTTTAGGATTCGAATGACGGCGCTTCAAGCCATTGGAGGATCCTGGCTGGCGGCCTGTGTGGCGGTGGGTCTTGCGATGCGATTGGCCTGCTGGCACTTCCTGGCGCAGGCGCCGATGCTGAACCGGTTTTCGGACATGGAGTATTACGCGGGGCTTGGCGACCAGATCTACCGCGGCGAGCCGCTCAGCGCCTACGACGAATCCATCGCGTGCCTGGCCGTTCCGAAGCTCTGTGCGACGATGCGCCATGCGGGCCTCGATCCGGTCCGAACATTCCCCTGGCTGAACATCGGCGCCGACCTGATCACGTCGGTCCTGATCGGGCTGATCGGGGTCCAGCTGCTGGGGCGGGCGCTGGGGAGGGGGGCGTTGCTGGCGGCGGCGGTCTACGTGCCCTTTGCGTGCCAATGCTGCTTCCTTCTGACGGAGACGCTCTTCATGTTTCTGTTGGTCGCCGGCTATTATTTCTATTTGCGCGGCTGGCGGGGCTCGGCCGCTCATTTCCTGGGCGGGGTGCTTTCGGGCACGGCCTTTGCCCTGGCGGCCGAGTTCAAGGAGAACGTGTGGCTGCTGGCCGTGCTTCTGCCGATTGCGAGCGCGTGGTACGGGCTGTTGCGCCGGCAGCGGTGGTTGTTCGCGGGGCTGGCTGGCGCGGTGCTGGCGATCGGCCTCGCCAGCGGGCAGAAGAGCGCCGCGCCTGCGGAAGATCCGGCCCGCCGGGCCGTCGCCAGCATCGCGCTCGAGCTCCTGCACGGCCGCACCTACGCGAAGTATGTCGTGGGCATGGACCGCGAAGGCGGGCGCTGGGTTCACAGCACGCCTCCCGCTCTCTACTATAAGGCCAAGAACGAGCCGATCATCCTCAATCACGACATTCTCGACGGTTTTTTCCTGCTCCGGACGACGTGGGATTTCCTCCGGGAGCATCCCATGACCTGGCTGACCTATTCCGTCGAGCACGTGCTGGATCTGTATGGGGCGGCGCCCTATTGGCCGCTGGCCGAGATTCAGCCCCGGCTCGAGCGGTGGTTGAGGGCGGGGGTTTGCCTGTTCCTGCTGCTGCCGGCGCTGATGGGGCTGGCGGCGCCGCTGCCGGCACGGCTCGCGAGTCGCGATGGCGGCGGACCCGCGGCGCCATCGAGCGGAGCGAGGGATCGGATTCCGGCCTTTGCCAAGGGGATGCTGGTGCTGCCGCTGCTGGGCATCACGCTGGTTGCGTTCGTTTTCTACGGCGCGCCCCGATACCGCTTGCCATACGATGGCTGCTTGATTCTCTTGTCGCTGCTGGGGTATGAGTGGATCTGGACGCGGGGGCGCCGCCCCGTCAAGGGCGGAAAGAACTGTTGCACAGAACCTTAGCTGAGATTGACACGGATCGCACTCATCGCGCCGCCGTACACGGCTGACCATGTGGCCGGGAAGACCGCCAGCATGAAGGCCGTGGTCAACCTCGTTCCGCCGCTGGGCTTGGCCTATCTGGCCGCCGTCCTCGAGCAGCACGGATATCCCGCCCGGATCTACGATTGCACCCTCGGGCTTTCCTTGGACTCGCTGATGGCGGCGCTGATCGCTTTCCAGCCGCGGGTTGTGGGCATCACCAGCACGACGCCGGCATTCGAAGAGGCGTGCATTACGGCGCGGCGCATCCGGAGCCAGATGCCGGAGTCTGTGCTCGTCCTGGGAGGCGCCCATGTTTCGGCCGTGCCTGCGCTGGCGCTCGCGGGGGATGATTTCGACATCGGCGTCGTGGGCGAAGGCGAATGGACCATGCTCGACGTGGCGCGGCATATCGAGCAAGGCGCGTCTGGCGACCTGGCGAAGGTGCCGGGATTGGCGATTCGGCGAGAGGGCCGGGTGGTGGTGACGGAGCCCCGCCCGTATATCCAGGATCTGGACCGGCTGCCGATGCCGGCGAGGGGGTTGCTGCCGCCGCTGGCTGCCTACTCGCCCACGCCCGCCTCCTATCGGCGGCTGCCTCTGGCCACCGTGATCACCTCGCGCGGCTGCCCCTATCGATGCACGTTCTGCGATCGGACCGTCTTTGGGAATGCGGCGCGCGCCCACAGCCCGGAGCGGGTGCTGGCGGAGGTCGATGAATGCCTGCATCGGCACAAGGCGCTCGAGATCCGGTTTTTCGACGACACGTTCACGTTCGATCCGCGGCGGGTGATGGAGATCTGCGACGGGCTGCGGGCCAAGCGCTGGCGGTTTCCGTGGACCTGCCTGACGCACGTCAACACCGTGACACCGGAGCTATTGCGGCGCATGAGGGCGGCGGGGTGCTGGCAGGTGCTCTACGGGCTGGAATCAGGCGATCCGGAGATATTGGCCTCCCTGCGCAAGGGCAGCACGGTCGAGCGCAACGAACAAGCCGTTCGCTGGGCCCAGGAAGCCGGCCTGAGCGTCCGCGGCGATTTCATTGTCGGCACACCTCTCGAGACATGGGCCAGCCTGCGCCGGACGGTGGATTTTGCCAAGCGGCTCAAGCTGGATTATGCCCATTTCAACAAGTTCGTCCCTTTCGCAGGGAGCGAGCTGCACGATCGGCTGGCGGCCCAGGGCCATTGCCCGGATATCTCGAGAATGACGAGCATCTGCGATCATCAGACCACTCCCTACGTGCCGCCGGCGCTGACGGCAGACCAGTTCCAGCGATTTCTCAATGAGGCCCATATCGAGTTCTACCTCCGCCCCAGCCACATCCTGCGTCGCCTGGTCCGCACCCGGTCCTGGGGCGAGCTCTGGGGGCAATTCCGGGGTGCATTTGCCATTTTTGGCCTCTCGCGTTGAGGGACGATGAGCAACGGCGATGAGAAACGGCCCCCGCTGACGTGCACGGTGCTGCCCACGGCCAATGAGCGGGACAACGTCCGGGGTCTCATCCTGGGGATTCTCCGTCATGCGATCACGCCGCACCGGGTTGTGGTTGTGGATGACGATTCGCCGGACGGCACCGGCGATGCGGTCGAGCAACTCATGAGAGACAATGGCGCCGGGGCGCCGCCCGGCTCGATCCGGCTGATCCGGCGGGTGGGCGAGCGCGGGCTGACCACCGCCCTGCAAGCGGGCATCGATCTGGCAATCGATTCGATGGGGGCGGACCTGGTGACGTGGATGGACTGCGACATGTCGATGCTGCCGGCGGACGTCGCCCGGCTGGTCGGCGAGGTCTGGAAGGGGGGGGCGGACATTGCGGTCGGATCCCGCTGGATTCGGGGGGGGGCTGACCGGGGCCACGGGGCTCGGGCGCGGATGCTGAGCTGGCTCATCAACCGGTTCGCCCAGCAGATGCTGGGGCGCCAGATCCGCGATTACACGAGCGGGTTCATCGCCGCGCGGGCGGACGTGCTCCGGGCCGTGAGATTGCGGGGCGATTACGGGGAGTATTGCATTGACTTTTTGGTGCGAGCGATACAGAGTGGTTATCGCGTCCATGAAGTGCCCTATGTCTGCATGCCGCGCGGGGCAGGGGAGAGCAAGACAGGCGCCACCCTATGGGATTACCTGGTCAAAGGCAGAAAGTACGTCGCCACCGTATGGTGGCTGTCTCGCAGCCGTTGAAGAAGGCCGATCCAGCTCTCGCCGGCGGCGCCTGAAAGCCGATGCTCATGTTGAAGCGCACCGAACTCTCGGCGGAGGAAATGAGGGAGCTGGCGGCCTTTCTGCCGGGGGCTGATCCGGAGGTGAAACCCCGCTTCCGGGGCGCCGACGGATGCGCGGGCTCCTGGCGTCCCATCATCCCGGTTTGCGAGCCGGTCCTCGGCGGCAACGAGATCGAGTATGTCCGCCAGGCGATCGAGAGCAACTGGATCTCGTCGGCGGGCGGCTTCACCCGTGAGTTCGAGGCGGCTTTTGCGCGGTTCTGCGGCACGCGCTACGGGATCGCCTGCTCGAGCGGGACCGCGGCGATGCACCTGATGGCGGCCTCGCTCGGGCTCGAATCGGGGGACGAGGTCATCCTTCCGACATTCACGATGATCGCGACGGCGAACGCGATCACCTATTGCGGGGCGCGGCCGGTGCTGGTGGACTGCGAGCCGCAGCACTGGCAGATGGATGTCGAGCAGGTGGCCGCCAAGATCACCCCCCGCACGCGCGCGGTCATGCCGGTGCATATCTACGGCCATCCGGTGGACATGGATCCGCTGATCGAGCTGGCCGATCGGCATGGATTGGCGATCATCGAAGATGCCGCGGAATCGCACGGCGCTCGGTATAAAGGCCGGCCGGTGGGGGGGCTGGGCCTGGCGGCCGGGTTCAGCTTCTACGCCAACAAGATCGTCACCACGGGCGAGGGCGGCATGGTGACCACGAACGATCCCGATTTCGCGCGTCTGGCGGCCACCTTGCGCGACCATGCCTTCAGCCCTGAGCGCCATTTCTGGCACTCCTACATCGGATTCAACTATCGCCTGAGCAACCTGCAGGCGGCCGTTGGCCTGGCGCAGATGGAGCAGTGCGAGCGGCTGATTGAGGCCCGGCGCCGCAATGCCGCGGCGTATGGGCGCACCCTGGCCTCGATTCCCGGGATCCGGACCCCGGCCGAGGCGCCATGGGCGAGCAGCGTTTACTGGATGTACGGCATCCTGGTGGACGCGGAGGAGTATGGATTGACTCGAGACCAGCTGCGGAGGCGTCTGGCTGAAAACGGCATTGAGACGCGGTCTTTTTTTGTCCCGGTCCACTGCCAGCCGGTCTATCGGCGGGCCTATGCCTCCGAGGGGTTCCCCGTCGCCGAGCGGCTGTGTCGGGATGGGCTTTATTTGCCTTCGGCCTCCTCGCTGCAGTTGGAGGAGATCGAGTATATTGCGGGGGTCATTCGGGGGGCTTGCCCGGGGCTGGGGTCATGATCATGCTGCGCGCCGCGTCCAGCGAGCCGCGGACGACAATCGATATGAAAACCAAGACATCGTGTTGGGTATTCAGCCTGGGTTTGTGCTGGGCCGCGTCCGTGCTCGGCGCGCAGGGCCCCCAGGATCTCTTCACCGAAGTCCGCGTCGGGAGCGCCTCGTTCAACCCTGCCAAGGAGCAGCGTGTCGAGCTCCGGTACGAGCTCCGGCGGGATGACGCGATCACGGTTGGCGTGTATGATTGCGACGGCGGCCTGGTGCGGCGGTTGGCTGAATCCGCCCCGCAATCCGCCGGTGCCCACAAAGTTGTCTGGGACGGAAAGGACCAGGAAGGGAAGATCGTTCCCGACGAGGCGTACGCGTTCACGCTCGAAGCCGCCTCGGGGGCGGTCTTCGATGCGGCGACCTTTTCAGGCGGGGTGGTTGGCGACCTCACCGCGGCGCGGTTCGACGAGGAAGCCGGCACGGTCGAGTATCAGCTGCCCCAGGCCGCGCGGGTTCTGATCCGGCTGGGTTTGCAGGGCGGGCCGATGCTGAAGACGCTCGTTGACTGGAAGCCCCGGCCCAGCGGCAGCGTGACGGAATACTGGGACGGGAGGGACGAGAGCAAGCTGATCGCCTTTCACAAGCACAAAGACTTCAAGGTCCTCATCACTTACGTGACCTTTCCGGAGGCCACCGTCATTGCGTATGGGAACGACCGGGAGACCTATCGCGACTACAAGCTGGGACCGGGGCAGAAGCGTCCCCAGAAGCCGAAGCGTCCGCGGGATCCCCAAGCCGCATCGGGATTTCGCGCCGAGGGGCTCGTCCCGCCGGGATGGGCGCGCGCGCCGCGAGTCGAGATGGCGTTCCCGGAGTTGCCCGACGGCGGTGCGGCCCTGCCCGTCGTGACGAACTCGGTGAATATCCGGATCGACGTGGATCGATCGGATAAGGACGAGCTGTTGAAGGGGCAGTTCGAGATCATTTTCTTCGTGGACAACGTGTTCTTCGCCGAGGCGGAGCGGGGGTATGTCCCCTACAACTGGAACTGGGAGCTACAGCAGATCCCTGCCGGGGAGCATATTCTGACGGTCAACCTCTCGAGTTTCGCCGGCCAGGTGGGCGTGGCCAGCCGGAAGGTGCGCGTGGTCAAGAACACCGCCGCGCCCAAATGACCAGCCAGGCAAGAAAACGAATCCGGCGGTCTATGGCTGGGGCGGTCATGCCGAAAGGGTTTAGCAATATGGAGACTGGAGGAGCATTTCATTGGGGGAGGCAAGGCCGCATCAGGCGGATCCTGCGGGCCTGCATGATCGGTTTGTGTGCAGGAACGGCCTTTGGCTCAGGGAGCGCGGGGATCGTTTTTTCGGTGTTGGAGGACGGGAGATGGGTCGCCTACCACCAGTCGGGCATCGGGGCGGTTCCCGAGAGGGTATCGAGCCGTGGCGGCGCGGACCAGATGGCGGCCAGGCTTTCGAGCGATGGCGCCCAGATCGCATTCGAGGCAGGGGCAGGCGAGGTGCAGGTCTATGCACGCGGTCCCGGGGCGAAGGAGGGCTGGAGCTGGATCCGGACATTGCCGGGGGCGGTCCGGCCTGCCTGGCAGCCGGCCACGAAGGATTGGCTGTCGGTGCGGTATGCGGTGTCCGGCGCTGGCGAGGACTCGGACATCTACTGCCAGATTCCGGGGCGCCGGGAACCGGAGATCCTGGTGCGTCACACAGGGAATCAGGATTATCCTGCGGTGTCACCCGACGGCACGCAAGTGGCGTATGCATCGGGGATCGTGGTGGGCCCGCGGCAAGGGGCGGTCCGTGTGTTTCAGCAGCTCTGGATCTTGGATCTGCGGTCGATGCAGGTTCGACAGGTGTTTCTCGATCATGCCGAGAACATCGAGCCTTGCTGGTCGCCTGCGGGCAAGGAACTGGCTTTTGCCTCGAATCGGAGCGGCCGGTTTGAGATCTGGGTGGTTCAACCCGGCGGCGAAGGCCTTCGCAAGGTCACCGAGGGGCCCGGTGTCAAGTCCTGGCCCGCCTGGTCGCCCGATGGCCAGCGCATCCTGTTGACCGTGTTTGACCAGAACCGATATGGGCTGGCCCTGGTGAACGCCGAGGGCGGAGAGGCGCAGCCTTACCATCCTTTTGGCGCAGGATCGAAACTCGAGGTCCGCGATGCGGACTGGAAATGAGAATCCGCGGGCGGAAGGGCTTGAAGGGATCCTCAGCTATCCCTCTGTTCTTCCCAGCCGCGTGGCCGCCGCGTCGGATGCCGGGACGGTCCCGCCCGGCATGGCTGGTCCGGTTCACGGGCTTTACACAACATGGAACGAGCATTGATCACGGGGATCACGGGGCAGGACGGATCGTATCTGGCGGAGCTGCTCATCGACAAGGGTTACGAGGTGCACGGCCTTGTGCGAAGGACATCCTCGCTGGCGCGCGATCGCATCGATCATCTCTGGGGTGCGACCCTCGGCGATCACCCACGCCTTTTCCTTCATTATGGCGACCTGACCGACACCGGATCGCTGGTGAGATTGCTGGGCGAGGTTGCGCCTCGCGAGGTCTATAACCTGGCCGCGCAGAGCCACGTCGGAATCAGCTTCGCCATGCCCGATTCCACGATCGACATCAACGGCGGCGGTACGGCCAGGGTCCTGGAGGCGATCCGCCTGGCCGGGCGGGCGAAACGGACGCGGTTTTTCCAGGCGTCATCCTCCGAGATGTACGGAAATGCTCGAGAGGCGCCCCAGAGCGAGCGCACCCCTTTTGCGCCCCGCTCGCCCTACGCGTGCTCGAAGCTGCTCGCACACTGGTTGGTGGTGAACTACCGCGAGGCCTACGGCTTGCACGCATCGAATGGGATTCTCTTCAACCACGAATCTCCGCGCCGCGGCGAGAATTTCGTGACACGAAAGATCACGCAAGGCGCCGCCCGGATCAAACACGGATTGCAGACGGCCGTCCATCTGGGAAACATCGGTGTGAGGCGGGATTGGGGATACGCGCCGGAATACGTGGAGGCGATGTGGCGGATCCTGCAGCAGGAGCAGCCGGATGACTACGTGATCGCCACCGGCGAAAGCCACACCGTCCGATCGTTTGCCGAGCTGGCGTTCGAGTATGTCGGCTTGGATTGGCGCGAGCACGTCGTGCAGGACCATCAATACGATCGCCCCTCCGAGGTGGACCTGCTGGTCGGCGATTCCAGCAAAGCCAAACGGCTGCTGGCCTGGGAGCCGAAAACCCGCATGGCTGACCTGGTCCGGCTGATGATGGACTCGGACCTGCGGGCTGTCGAAGCGCTCCCGCGAAGACAATAGCTCGATGCCGAAGGGGAGAGCTCAAAAAAAAGGGGCCGGGTTTTACCCGGCCGCCCTTCTGGTGAACACAATGAGTTGATCGCCACTCAATCTCCGCCTTCGACCGGTGCGGCGCTGCGGACAGACGCCTTTTGCACACGGAACCGCACTTCTGCACCAACCGAATCTGGTGCTAGGATACAGGATCCCAGGTAAGCCGCCAGTCACCAGAACTGGGGACAAGGGTTCAAGGCGCAAGGGCAAAGCGGGAAGGCACGCGCTCCGAATCCTTCCGGACCGCAGACGTCCCTTTCGGTGGTAGGGACGAGTCGCTGACTCGTCCGCAGCAGCTTCAGGCCTTCAGCCGGACGCGATCCTTGCTGGGGGGGGCTCACGGCAGGCGGAAGCGCACGCGAAGGAGCACCGACATTCTTGTCGGCTCGATTGATCGGCCTTTCAGGATTTCAAAATGCTCCGCGCTCGTGTGCCCGTGTAGCCCGCGACCTATCTCAACAACGTTTTGGCGAATGCTGTCGAATACGCGCTATCGCCGCCGGCGTTGAACGCGCGAACACGGTAGTAATAGGTGGTGTTCTTCGCAAGACCAGTGTTCGAGAACGCTGTCACATCCGCCCCGACCGTGGCGATTTGAACGAATCCGGTGGTGAGTGACTTGGATCGCTCGATCTTGAATCCGTCTTCGTTATCCGAGGTGTCGGCCCAGGAGAGATTGATCTGGCTCTTGGAAACGGCAGTGGCGGTAAGACCGCTGGGTGCGGCGGGCGGATCAGGGAGTTGCGGCGGAACATACTTGTAACTGGAATCGATGAAAATGCCGCTCACCACCGCGTTATCTCCATCGACTCGAGTGATCTTGATTGTCACCGGGCCGGCGATGCGCCACGTCAGATAAGTGCCGTTGACGAACGACTCGAGCGTTCGCGGTCCGTCCAGCAAGGTTCCGTAATTGCGATCGAAGATTTCGATGGTTTGCGTTCGCAGGCTCGTAACAGCGTCGTAATCGACGCAATAGAGCGAGACGTAGTGGGGATTGTAATCCGCAAAGTTGATATCGATGGTGAAGGACGAAGGCGATGTGTCGTTCGGGGAGTAATAGCATTGGAGGAATCGGGAAGTGCCGTCGGGGGGGATTTGGAGCGCGCGCAGGTCCGTGGGCAAAGGATCCCAAGCAGTATGAACATAACATCCGGCAGGCGTCACGACATCAACGTCGTTCAAATAATCCTCATACTTCACGATGTCATAGCCTTCGTCACCATAGAGGTTTATCCAAGTTCCTTGGGTTGTAGTGTCCGATCCAACAAATGTTGCGGTTGCGGGCGCGGGTGCGTCCAGCGTGGCGGCTGAAGCTGTGACTGCAGCTGAGCATTCGATTGTTCCATCGATGCTGTTGCACGCCGTAATCGAGTAATCGTAGCGTGTTTTCGCGGTCAGGCCCGAATCGGTGTAGGCGGTCATGTTGGCGGGGAGGGTGATTATTTCGGTGGAGGCCGGATCCCCGGTGGTACGCTCGATCTTGAAACCGGTTTCGTTGTCGGAGTTATCGGTCCAGGCGAGATTGATTTGGGTGTGGGAAACGGGCGTGGCGCTGAAGCCCGATGGCGCCGCTGGCGGTTCGGTGGGCGGCTCCCAACCTTCCGGGATTGTGGCCAGGAACTTGACGATATCGAGTCGTCCTTTGGTGACGGTATTGGCGAGGGATGAGGTAGCGGTTGTGGAAGCGAGGAGGGCGGATCGGATGGCCTGGGGGGTTGCGCCGGGGTATTGGGCTGCATAGAGGGCGATGGCGCCGGCGACATGGGGCGTGGCCATCGATGTGCCTCCGTAGCTGGCGTAACCGTCCGTCGGCACGGTCGAGTAGATGCCGACGCCGGGAGCGCCGAGGTCGACCGTTGTGAGGCCGTAGTTGGCCCATGTAGGCTTGGCGCCGGCGGAGTCGATGGCGGTCACGGAGATCACGGCGTCGTAGCCGGCGCCCGCGGTGGTGTTGTAGCAGGCGGGATAGACCGGGGAGGTGTCGGTGTTGATCGCTTTGCCGCGCCAGTTGCCGTTGCCGGCGGCGGCCACAAACAGAATATTCGCCTCGGCGGCGCGCACGATCGAAGCCAGCAGGGCAGCGTCGTAGGCGCCTCCGGACCACGAGTTATTGAGCGCGACGATATTGACCCCCTTCGACTTCAGAGCGGTCATGTAATCGATGGCTTCGATCGCATCGAGGGTGGTGCCGCTTTCGGGGCCGAGGAATTTGCCGGAGATAATATTGACCGTCCAATTGACACCCACGACTCCCTGAGAATTGCCACCGACAGCTCCGATGGTTCCGGCGACATGGGTGCCATGGTCGTCGTACATCTCATCGAAAATGTCGCCGTTATCGCCAATCGCATTCCAGCCGTGGATGTCGTCCACGTATCCATTATCGTCATCGTCCAATTCATTCCCTGCGCTTTCACCTGGATTGGTCCAGATGTTGGCCTCGAGGTCGGGGTGGTCGAATTGGAGGCCTTCATCAACGACGCCGACGTAAACGTCTTTCGAGCCGGCGGATCCGGCCGCCCAGGCGGCGGCGGCACCGCTGCCGTATTGATTAGCCGGGTCTGTAGTGGCTCCGTACATCCCCCAGAGGCTGCCGTCCGCGAAGAGTGGATCGTTCACGACAACCTGCTGGTGTTTATAGACCCAGTTGGGCTGGGCGAACTCGACGGCCGGGTGGTTCTGGAGGGCTTGGATGGCTTGAGCGACGGGCCGGGTGGTGAGGGCGCGAGTCAGGCCGTTGTCGCCTCGGGCTTTCATGGCCGCAGTTTGAACATGGGCAGCGGCGGTGACGCCGGCCATGCGGACGACATCCTTGAGCTGGGCGTCGGTGGCATCGCCCTTGAACTTAATGAGGATTTCGCCGGGCATGTACCACGGCCCGTCCGGATGATCCTGGACAGGTGGAAGGGCCTGGGAATATGCGGAGAGCGTGAAAATGGATCCTGCGATAGCAGCCAGCAAGAAGGTTCGAGCCAAGATGCTTTTCATATGTGAAAACGAATGAATGTTAATGGAAGAGAGCATACGGAAACTTCGGAATGCAGGCAATCCATTTTTTTCCCGCGCGAGGCAGGAGCGGGGGAGCAGAGGGAGGGGTTCAGTACAAAAAAGGGGCCGGGGTTTACCCGGCCACCCTTCTGGTGAGAACAATGAGCTAACCGCCACTCAATCTCCGCCTTCGACCGGTGCGGCGCTGCGGACGGACGCCTTTTGCACACGGAACCGCACTTCTGCACCAACCGAATCTGACGCCACAATACAGGATCCAGGAAAAGCCGCCAGTCACCAGTACTGGGGACAAAGGGGAGAAGGGCCTTTACTGCTTCGGATTGTGCCCAAGGAACTTGGCCACAGCTTCGGTGCGGGTGCGGACCTGGAGCTTTTCGTAGATGCGGCGGACGTAGGTGTGGACGGTCTCGTAGCTGACGCTGAGGTTATCGGCGATTTCCTTGTAGAGAAAGCCGCGGGCGAGGTAATCGAGGACCTCCTGTTCGCGCGGGGAGAGGTTTTCGGTGGGCGGGGCGGCGGGGTTGGGGCGCTGGAAGGACTGGACGACCTTGCGAGCGATCTGGGCGGTCATGGGAGAGCCGCCCTGGTGGACTTCGCGGAGGGCGTCGAGGAGTTCGGCGCGCGAGGTGCGTTTGAGGAGGTAGCCGGTGGCGCCGGCGGCGAGGGCGTTGAAGATGTTTTCCGTGTCCTCGTAGACGGTGAGCATGAGGATCTGGATGGAGGGCGCGATTTGTTTGAGGCGCCGGACGCACTCGACGCCGTTCATGCCGGGGAGGTTGATATCCATGAGGACAATATCGGGCTTCTCGGCGGGGAGTGCGGCGAGGGCGGCTTCGGCATTGGCGTGCTGGCTGAGGCAGCGGAAGCCGTCGGCCTGGTTCAGGATGCGGGAAAGGGTATGTCGGACCTGCTCGCTATCTTCGACGATGGAGACTTGGATGGGCATGGGTCAGGGTGGATTGGATGGGGCGCCGAGTGGTGCGGACAAGCGGACGAGGGCGCCGCCGCGGGGGGCGGGCTCGATCGAGAAGCTGCCGCCGATGGCGGTCATGCGCCGGCGCATGTTCTGGAGGCCGTTGCGGGCCTGGGCGGCGGCGGGATCCATGCCGGCGAGCCCGCGGCCGTTGTCCTCGATCTCCATGGCGAACCAGCCGGGATCGAGGCGGAGGCGGACCTGGACGACGGAGGCACGGGCGTGGCGGACGACGTTGGTGATGGCTTCTTTGAAGGCGAGGAACACGTTGTGACGGAGCTCGGGCGGGAGTGTGGAGGCAGGCAGCTGGGTGGGGACATCGAGCCGGCAGCGGAGGCTGGCGACGGAGAGATATTCCTGGGCGTACTTGCAGAGGTAGGTGACCAAGCCTTCGAGGGTGTCGTTGGATGGATTGACGGCCCAGACGATCTCGTCCAGGACGCGGGTGGTTTCGCGGGCGGTCAGGGAGATCTGGCGCGCGTGCGCCTCGACCTCGGCAGGCTGCTCCTTGTCGTTTTCGATGAGGTCGCTCAGGAGGGAGACCTGGGTGAGATTGGCGCCGAGCTGATCATGGATGTCCTGGGCGATGCGGGAGCGTTCTTTCTCGACGGCTTGTTTCTGCTCGAGTTGCTGGAGCCGGCGCTGGAGCCTCTGGGTGGAGAAATAATAGACCATGCCGACGATGGCAGCGAGGAGCGAGCCGATGGCGATGGTCAGAAACCACCACTTGCTCCACAGGGGAGGGAGGACGATGATGGCCAGGCCCCGGCCGGTTTCGTTCCAGATGCCATCTTCATTGCAGGCTTTGACGATGAACCGGTAACGGCCGGGCGTGAGCCGGGGATAGTGGGCGGTGCGGCTGCTGCCGGCTTCGGTCCAGCCGGTTTCGAAGCCCTCGAGCCGGTATTGGAACCGGGCGCGGTCGGGGGCGCGGAGGTTGAGGCTGGAGTACTGGATATCGATGCGGTGGCGGCCGGGAGGGACGACAATGGTATCGGGCGGGCTGGCCAGGAGATTGCCGCTGCCCTGGACCTGGCCGTTGATCCAGATCGACTCGATGATGACGGGAGGCGGGTGGGGGTTGGGATCGAGCCGGTCGAGGTGAACGAAGACGAGCCCCTGGACGGTGGGGAACCAGAGCTGGCCGGAGCGGGTGAGGGCGGCGCCGGGCTGGGAGCCGAGGGTGCATTCGCGTGTCGGGAGGCCGTCGGGCTTGCCGTATACGCGGCCGGGGACATACCCGATGGATTCCCGGGCGAAGTCATCGAGGTCTTGCTTGCGGACGCGGAGGATGCCGGCTGTGGAAGCGATCCAGAGGCAGCCCTGGCCGTCTTCAATGATGCTTCCGATGCTGTTGCCGGGGAGGCCGTCCCGCGCGGTGAACCGGGTCCATTGGCCCTGGTGGTAGCGGCCAAGCCCGCTGCCGAATGTGCCGATCCAAAGGACGCCGCCGGCATCGAGGTAGAGGGACGAGATGTCCTCGCTGGGCAGGCCGTCGGATTTGTGGAATGCGGCGAACGCGCCGTTCTCGAGCCGGTTCAGCCCCCCGCCGAACGTGCCGATCCAGAGAGCGCCTTCGGGAGAGTCGGTGATCGCGCGGACCTCGTCGGCGGATAGGCCATCGCGGGTCGTGAAGGATTTCCAGGAATCGTTTTCCTTGCGCAGGAGGCCGTTTCGGGTGCCGAGCCAGAGTGTTCCACGGCGATCCTCATGGATGGCGAACACTTCGGGCGGGATGGCCTGGGCGCCGGGGGCGTGCTGGAACCGGCCGCCGCTCTTGAGGAACAAACCGCCGCCGCGGGTGCCGGCCCAGATGTTGCTCGAGCGATCGGCATAGACGCTCCAGACGTGGGTGTTGGTCAGGCCCTGGGCGGCGCCGTAGGACTGCAGGGTGCCGTCTTTCCAGCAGGCGGCGCCCCCGCCGTTGGAGCCGATCCAGAGCCCGCCCTCGGCGTCCTCGCAGACGGATTGGATGACCTTGGGCTGGAGACCGCGAGCACGGTCGAGGCGCTCGAACACGGGGCGTTTGACACGGTTGAGCCCGCCGCCGTCGGTGCCGATCCAGAGGGTGCCTTCGCGATCGACATGAAGGGAGAGGATGATGTCGTGGGTGAGGCCGTGGCCGGTCGTCAGCCAGGCAAAGCGGCCGTGGGGGTCGAACCAGAACACGCCGATCCCCAGGGTGCCCACCAGGAGGTTGCCCTCGCGGTCTTCGCAGGCCGCCGCGACGGGCGCCGAGCCCCAGGGATACGATCCCCACTCGAGGATCACTTCCTGCCGGACGCACCTTTGGATCTGGCCGTTGGCCAAGCGCCAGTATCCGCCCTTCGCGCTGGCCAGAAGGAAGTCGAGCCGCTCGACGGGCGCCTCGAGCGCCACCGGCAGCTCGAGCGATCCGGCGGCCACGTCCGGCATGACGGCAGCCAGACGGCGGCCGGTGCCGATCCATACCAGGCCGCCAGGCTCGGCCACGAGGGCGCGAGTCGAGCTGGGGCGGCGGAGATCGAACACGAAGATGTCGAGCTTGCCATTCCGATGCCGCCATAGCTGGCCGTCGGCGGTGTAGAGCCAGACAGCGCCCCGGTCGTCTTCGGCGGCGGCGACGAGGCGTTGCTCGGACGCGCCGCGTCCGATGCCGAGGCTGGTGATCCGTCCGTTCTCGAGGGTGGCGATCCCGGCGGTCTCGGTGCCGATCCAGAGGACGCCCCGGCTGTCTTCGAACAGATGGACGATGCGGCTGCTGTTGAGGCCGGGAGCGTTGCTCTCGTCCAGGACGACAAAGCGGGTGCCGTCGAAACGGACCAATCCGTTGAGCGTGCCGCACCAGAGATAGCCGTCCCGCGTTTGAACGATCGAGGTGACGGAGTTTTGGGGGAGCCCTTCGTCGGTTCCCCAGGCATCGATCACATAGCTCGAGGCGGCTGGGGGCGCGGGTGTGGCGGCTGCCTGCAGCCCAGAGGGATGAGCCAGGCACAGGATCCAAAGCGCAAGGAATGCCGGGCGCCAAGCCAGGGAGCGGATGAGCTGGAAGACGCAGCCTCGCCACACTGTCGCGTCCGGCTTGCAGCTTGCAGCCCACAAGCGGACGAGCCAGCGGTTCGTCCCCGCCATCGGAAGGGGACGTTCGCGGCCCGTGCAAACCGCCGGCGTGCCGGCATATCCCCGCCGGCAGCGGCAGACGAACGCACCCAGTGTGGCAGGTTGGCCCGGCGTGGGCATAGGTGGATTGTTCGGTCCCGACAAGCGGCTGTAAAGAGGTTTATGAGAGGAAAGGCGGCATGGAGGGCAATGGAGTCCATTCGTTCTTGTTCTCGCGCCTCAAATGTCAAATATTTAGATGCGACCCCATTGCTTTCACGGCAAACTCGAGCTGGCCTTTTTTGAAGTCGAGCGTGATGCGGGAGCTGTCCGGGATGTCGCCGGCGAGGAGCTTGCGCGAGAGGGCGGTTTCGACGTGGCGCTGGATGAACCGTTTCAGGGGACGGGCGCCGTAGACGGGGTCGTAGCCTTCGCGGGCGATGGATTCGCGGGCAGCCGGGGTGAGCTCGAGATCGATCTGGCGCTGGGCGAGGCGCTGGCGGAGGAGGCCGAGCTGGAGATCGACGATCTGCTCGATCTCGGCGAGCGTGAGCGGCTTGAAGAGGACGATCTCGTCGATGCGATTGAGGAACTCGGGCCGGAAATGGCGGCGGAGCTCGGAGAGGACCTCGCGGCGGACGGGCTCGGCGATCTCGCCGGACGCGCCGGTGTTTTCGATGAGCAAGGGGCTGCCGATGTTCGAGGTCATGATCAGGAGCGTGTTCTTGAAGTCGACGACGCGTCCCTGGTTATCGGTGAGCCGGCCGTCATCGAGGATCTGGAGCAGGACATGGAAGACCTCGGGGTGGGCCTTCTCGATCTCGTCGAAGAGGACGATGCTGTAGGGTTTGCGGCGGACGGCTTCGGTGAGCTGGCCGCCCTCCTCGTAGCCGACGTAGCCCGGGGGGGCGCCGATGAGGCGGGCGACGGCGTGCTTCTCCATGTATTCGCTCATGTCGATGCGGACGATGTTCTCCTCGGCGTCGAAGAGGTTTTCGGCGAGGGCGCGGGCGAGCTCGGTTTTGCCGACGCCGGTGGGTCCGAGGAAGATGAAGGAGCCGATGGGGCGTTTGGGGTCGTGGAGCCCGGCGCGGGCGCGGAGGACGGCGTCGGCGACGGCCTGGACGGCCTCGTGCTGGCCGATGACGCGCCGGTGGAGGTCCTGGTCGAGGCGGAGGAGCTTTTCTTTTTCGCCTTCGAGGAGGCGCGAGACGGGGATGCCGGTCCAGCGGGTGACGACCTCGGCGACCTCATCGGGGGTGACCTCCTCGCGGAGGAGGCGGGGCGATTTCGGGTCGGAACCAGCGGATCGCGCTTCGAGATTCTTGAGCTGTCGTTCGAGCTGGGGGACGCGGCCGTGTTTGAACTCGGCGGCGCGGCCGAGATCGCCTTGGCGCTGGGCCTGTTCCATCTCGTTGCGGGCGATCTCGAGCGCTTCGCGGAGCTTCTGGAGATCGCCGATGGCGTGTTTTTCGCTGTTCCATCGGGCCTGGAGTGCGTCGCGCTGGGCGCGGGTATCGGCGATCTCCTTTTCGAGGCTGGCGAGGCGATGGCGGGAGGCGGGGTCTTTTTCCTTGCGGAGCGCCTCGCGTTCGATCTCGAGCTGGAGGAGGCGCCGCTGGAGGGATTCGAGCTCTTCAGGCATGCTTTCCATCTCGGTCCGGAGCTTGGCGGCGGCCTCATCGATGAGATCGATCGCCTTGTCGGGGAGGAATCGGTCGGAGATATAGCGGTGGGAGAGCTGGGCGGCGGCGACGAGGGCGGCGTCCTGGATGCGGACGCCGTGGTGGATCTCGTATCGTTCGCGCAGGCCGCGGAGGATGGAGATGGTGTCCTCGACGTTGGGCTCGGCGACGAGCACGGGCTGGAACCGGCGCTCGAGGGCGGCGTCTTTCTCGACATGCTTGCGATACTCATCGAGCGTGGTGGCGCCGATGCAATGGAGCTCGCCCCGGGCGAGCATCGGTTTGAGCATGTTGCCGGCGTCCATGGCGCCCTCGGCCTTGCCGGCGCCGACCAGGGTGTGAATTTCGTCGATGAAAAGGACGATCTGCCCCTGGGCGCGGGCGATCTCGCGCAGGACGGCCTTGAGGCGCTCCTCGAACTCGCCGCGGTATTTGGCGCCGGCGATGAGGGCCGACAGGTCGAGCGCGACCAGCCGTTTGTCCTTGAGGCTTTCGGGGACGTCGCCGGCGACGATTCGGCGGGCCAGGCCTTCGACGATGGCCGTCTTGCCCACGCCCGGCTCGCCGATGAGGACCGGATTGTTCTTGGTGCGGCGGGACAGGACCTGGATGCAGCGGCGGATCTCCTGGTCCCGCCCGACGACCGGGTCGAGCCGGTTCTGCCGGGCGAGCCGGGTGAGATCGCGTCCGTATTTTTCAAGGGCTTCGTAGGTGGCTTCGGGCTGGGCGCTGGTGACGCGCTGGCCGCCCCGGACTTCCTGGAGGGCCTGAAGGAACTGCTCGCGACGCACGTTGAGGTTTTTGAAGACGCGTCCGACGCCGGTGGCGGGGGGCTCGTCGAACATGGCCAGGACGAGGTGCTCGACGCTGGTGTATTCGTCTTTAAGGCGGCGGGCTTCGTCCTGGGCTTTGACCAGCAGGGCCATCAGCCTCTGCGTTGTGGCGAGGCCGGGTCCGGCCTGGATGTCGCCGCTGACGCGGGGCAGGCGGTCGATCTCCTCCTGGACGCGGGTTCGGAGGAGGCCGGGGGCGGCCTGGGCGCGTTCGAACAGGCGCAGCACCAGGCCGTCGGGCTGGTCCAGCAGCGCCAGGAGCAAGTGCTCGACGTCCTGGGCTTGCTGCTGGTTGCGCGTAGCGATGTTCTGCCCTTCGGCGAGGGCTTCCTGCGACTTCTCGGTGAATCGGTTCAGGTCCATAGGTTCGTGCCAATCACGCTCCATATAATGAAGCACAATTTTCCGATCCGACAAATCGGATTCCCTTCCAAGGCGCAGGGACGAGCCGAGGGACGGCTGTTCGGGCGCAAGTCGATCGGCAGGATCTCAGCGCGGAGGGGCGGGGCGGGGCTGCTCGACGCGGATGAGGGCGGCGCCGTGGCGGGGTATATGGGCGGCATAGGCCTCCTCGATGAGGCCGAGGTTGGTTTGGCGCCAGAGGTCGCGGACGTGCTGGGGGCCGGTGCGGCCGAGCATGGTCCAGGGGATGCGGAGCGTGGCGGGCATCTCGCCGCGGTTGAAGAGGCCGACGGCCTGGGCGCCGTCTTCGAGGTCTTTGACCATGGCGAAGTTGGCGTCCTCGAGCGGGAGGACGCGCGCGCATTGGCCGAGAGGGTCCTGGTCGACGGCGATGACCTCGGGATTGGCGAGGACGTTGAGGGTGAACTCATCGAGTCGGGTCATGTCGCCGCTGTAGAAGAGGGGGGCGGCCATGAGGCACCAGAGGGACATGAACGAGTATTGCTCGCTGGGGGTGAAGGGGCAGTAGCGGGGCTCGCCGCCGACGCGGGCGGCGCCGATGTAGCCGATCTGGATGTAGTCGGGATCGTTCCATGCGCCGGGCTTCGAGAAGGCGCGGTGCTCGGCGTTTTTGAGGGCCACATCGAAGACGCGATCCAGCTCGAAACCGAGGTCGCCGGCGGTGCGCCAGCAGTGGCCGCCGACCTCGGCGCCCCATTCCCAGACGTTGCCCATGCCATATTGGCAGAGGTTGAACACGACGTCGCGGGGGAGTTGGCGGAGGATGCCGCCCATCTGCCGGAAGGGTTTCTGGAAGACCTCGAGGCCGGTCTGGCCTTTGACCAATCGGCCGTAGGAACACCAGTCGTATTTGAGGAAATCGAAGCCCCATTCGGCGAAGGTGCGTGCGTCCTGGGCCTCGTGCTGGTAGCTGCCGGTGAATCCGGCGCAGGTGGTCGGGCCCGGCGAGGTGTAGATGCCGGCCTTCAGCCCGTGGGAATGGATGTAATCCGTCAACGCCCGCATGTCGGGGAAATGGCGGTTGGGGAGGATGGTGCCGTCGGCGTCTCGGGCGGGGCCGACGCGGAGGGGGTCGGCGTGTTTGGCGGCGTTCATCCAGCAATCGTCGAGGCTGACGTATTGGTAGCCGACGTCGGCCAGGCCGTGGCGGACCATGAGATCGGCGGCCTGGCGGGCCATGGCGTCGGTGATGTTGTTGTAATGGGCATACCAGTGGTTCCACCCCATGGGCGGCGTGAGGGCGAGGGTGTCGCCGCTCCGAATGCGGAACTTGAGGGAAGCTTTGCCGTGCCGGTTTTGGGCCTGCCAAGTGAGGGTGTAATCGCCCCGGGCAGGCGCCGTGCCGGTCACGACGCCGGATTGGGGATCGAGGCGCAGCGTGTCGGGCAGGCCGACGGCGGAGAATGTCATCGGCCGCTCGCCGGTGGTGGGGATCCGGTAAATGAACGGGTTGCCGGGGCGGCAGCCGTAGACCGTGGGCCCGTTGATGCGGGGGGCGGGTGCGGGCGCTGGGGTGAGCAGGTAGGGGGTTTCACGCGGCGCCTCGATCGATCGAGGCCGGGCGCCGGCCACATCGAATCGCGCCTCGGCCCAGTTGGCGTGGTCATAGGAGACGCCGTCGCCACCGTCGTCGACCTGGAGCAGGAGGGACTGGATGCCGCGCAGGTCGACGTCGATCTCGCGGGCGGCTTGGTTGGTCTTCATCAGGCCGGATTCGTAAAGGGTTCGGCCGTCGCCCAAAACGCGGAAGACGACCGAGCCCGGCCCGCCGGCGGCGTCATCGACGCCGACGTGGGCGCGGAAGCGTTCCGAGCCGCCATCGAGCTGAATCCAGAGGGCGCTTCGGGCATGGGTGCCGACGCCATGCTCGAATTTCCTGCCGGCGATGGCCAGGGGCTGCTCGCGGATGGATCGGTCGACCTGGGGCTGGCCCCATCCTTGATGCATCAGCTTGAGATCGAGGGCGGTCAGCGGCACCGTCTCCGCCGCGGCGGCGGTTGCGATGGCGCCCGTGTTGTCGAATGAGCCGATCATCAGGGCGATGGCGGCGACGAGGATTTGGTTTTTCATGATGGATGATAGGGCAGCAGGAATGACACAAGAAGGATTCAACGAATCGGGGCCATAGGCAATCGATAAAGCATGGCATGGAAGGCGGTCACCAGAACCAGAGGACGAAGAGGATCACGCCGGCGATGACCGCCAAGCCGGCGAGGCGGACGCCGGGATCGGATCGGGTGTCGAGATCTGCCCGAACGGGCAGGGTCACGGGTTGTGCGAGCGGTTTCCAGGCCGTGATGGCCCCCATGATTGCCAGGAGGAGCAGGAACGCCAGAAACACCTGGATCAGGAAATGGATGCCGCCGGCGAACTGCTGGAACAGCCCGTAGAGGATCGGCCCGGCGACGAGCGCAGTCACGCCTGCGGCGGGCGGGGCTTTGGGGACCGCCATGCCGAAAATGAAAGCGGCGACGATGCCAGGCCAGATGTAACCCTGGAACTGCTGGATGAACTGGAAGACACCGCCGAACTTGGGATCCGCCAGGTGCGGCGCGAGGGAGCAGCCGACCAGGACGCAGAGGACCGTGACGATCCGGCCGATGATCACAAGACGTTGTTGGCTGGCTTGGCGATCGAGCAACCGGCTATAGACATCGAGCGTGAACACCGTCGCTGCCGAGTTCATCATCGAACCCAACGAGCTGATCACGGCGCCGGCGATGGCGGCCAGCATGAAGCCGCGCAGGCCGGCGGGGACCAGGCTTTTGATGAGGATGGGAAACGCCTCATCGGGCTTGGACATCTGGCTGCCGTAGAGCTGGGCGGCCATGATGCCGGGCATGACGATGGCGAACGGGACGATCAGCCAGAGGGCGCCGGCGAAGATCACGCCGAGCTGGCCATCGCGGAGGGTCCGGGCGGCCAGGTTGCGCTGGACGATGAACTGGTTGAGCCCGCAGTAGTAGAGGATGACGATCCACAGGCCGGAGACGGCGCCGGTCCAGGGCAGGCCGGTGTGATCGGCCGGTAGGACCATGTGGAGCTTGGCGGCGTTCGCGGCCGTGAAGGCCTGCCAGCCGCCGCAGGCGTTCAGGCCGAGGCCGAAGACGATGAGGCCGCCTGCCAGGAGGGCGAGGCCTTGGAACAGGTCGGCCCATGCCACCGCCTTGAGGCCGCCCCAGGTCGCATAGACGGCCGCCACGAGACCGACAACCCAGATCGATCCGCGCAGGTCCGTTCCAAAGATGGTGTGGAGAGTCAGGCCTCCCGAGTAGAGCACAGCCGTGAGCAGGACCGTCATATACACGATGACGGTCAGCAGGGCCATGATCGATCGAGCAGCCGGGCTGTACCGGTATTCGAGATACTCGGGCATGGTGAAGATGCCGGCCCGGAGAAAACGAGGCAGGAGCGTGAACGCGATGAGGACGATGCCGACGGCGCCGCTGAGCTGCCAGGCGCTGACGGCAAGCCCGACATCGCCGGCGCCCTGCCCGGCCATCCCGACGAACTGCTCGGTCGAGATATTGGCCGCGACGATCGAAATGCCGATCAGCGGCCAGGTAAGCGACCGGCCGCCGAGGAAGAACCCCGCGGCATCCTTGAGGCCGCGGCTCTTATAGAAGCTGAATCCGAGGACCACGGCGTAAAAGCCGGCGATCACGGCCAGATCGAGCCATGTAAGTCTCATGAGAGGCGGCGATAAGCGATGCCAGTCAGCACGAGTCCTGAGCGCTGGTCTCGGGCTGCAGCATCATTGACGCGATGGCAGCTCATACGGAGTGCAGATCCTTTTCGGGGATCCTTGACCGGCTGTTTCGCGGACGTGGCATGGGAAGTTTGTGGCAAAGACATGAGTCCTTGAAAAGCCAAATATGATTTGAAACCGCAGCCGCAGGTTTCAAGCTGCGCTCATTTGTTCACCACAGATCACGGAGAATTCATTTTTTATCTGGAACATAGGAAATCAGGAAAACCTATTCCGGAGCGCTCCTGAGTTCGGGATTTCCACGAAGAGGCATCCAGCTGCAAGCTGCCCGGATTATGCCCGCGGAAGGACGGAAGGACGCGGAAACTATGAGATGCTTGTGCGCCCCTTTCCATGACTTCCTGGAGAGTGAGGCGGCCGGGTTGGACCTGGTGTTGGCCAAACGAACTGCGCATTTGATAGCTGGTGAAATTGGCTGCCTCGCACGCCTCCTGAACGTTGAAGCCGAACTCGACCATGTTGAGGAAGAACTGGAGGAGGTTCTGCTCTTGCGTGTCGCCGCCCTGGACGGAGAAGCAAAGGAACGGCCGTCCATTTGATTTCATGAGTCGGCGGCGGCGGGGGGCGGAGAGAGGGGGGCCTGTTTCTGGCGGCGGAGAGCCTGTTGTTCCTGGAGGATGCGGGCGCGCTCGAGATCGGACAAATGGGGCTGGCCGACCTGCTGGGCCAGGAGCATGAGCTGGTGGTCGATGGACTGGTTGCGGAGGCGGGTGACGACGTCTTCGATTTGCCGGACAGGGGCGGGGACGGAGCGTGTATCGGCGAGGCATTCGCTCAGGAGCTGGCGGGCGGCGGGATCGGAAAGCTCGGTCAGCAGAGCGGCGGGCTGGGTCCAGCGGTTTTCCTCGATCATCTGGCGGCAGCGATCGAGGATGAGGCGGGCGGTGCCGTTGCGCAGCCACGCGGGATCGAGGTGCGCCATTAGCCAGGCGAGGCTCACTTCGGGTTGGAAGGCGAGCTTGAGGAGCCAGAACTCGGTGGGCGACGGGCGGTCTGTATCGGGGGCGGGGCTGGGCTGCGTGGCGGGCGTGCGGGGGCGCGCAGTGGGTGTGCGAAGGAACTCGGAGCGGACGGCGGCGGCGGAGACGCCCAGGCGCACGGCGGTGGTTTGGGCGCAGCGATCGAGGATGACAGCGTTCTGGGTTTTGCGGGCAGCTTCGCCCATAGCCCGGAGGATGGCAAGCCGGCCGCGGTCGGAGGCATGGTCGTGGATTTGGCTGAGGTGATCGAGGTAGAAATCGAAAAAGCCGGCGGCCTGGTCGATGCGCTGGCGGAAGGCTGGGGCGCCGAATTCGCGGATGAAGCTGTCCGGATCGTGGGGTGCGGGGAGGGTGGCGACGCGGATGGCCAGGCCGGACGCGAGGAGATCGTCGAGGGCGCGGACGGCGGCGCTCTGGCCGGCGGTATCGGAATCGAAGCAGAGGACGACCTCGCTGGCGTAGCGTTTGAGCAGGAGTGCGTGGTCGGCGGTGAACGCAGTGCCTTGGGGGGCGACGACGTTGCGGATGCCGGCCATATGGACTGCGATGAGATCGAGCTGGCCTTCGCAGACGACGGCGAACTGGGCATCGAGGATGGCGCGCCTGGCCTTGTCGAGCCCGAAGAACACCTTGCGCTTGAGGAAGATGGGGCTTTCGGGCGAATTGACATATTTGGCGGCTTTGGCGTCGGGATCGAGGAGGCGCCCGCTGAAGGCGATCACGCGGCCTTGCTCGTCACAGATGGGAAAGATCAGGCGGCCGCGGAATCGGTCATAGAATCCTGATTCATCTTCGCGGCGGAGGATGAGGCCAGCCTGCTGGACGATCGCGAGGTCATAGTCTTGGGCGCGGGCCCACTGGACCGTGTCGTCCCATCGGTCGGGCGCAAAGCCCAGCCGGAAATCGCGGACAGCTTCGTCAGGGACCTTGCGGCGGGCGAGGTAATCCCGGGCGGCGGCAGCGCCGGGGTCGCGGGTGAGAGTGAGGTGCCATCGCTGGGCGGCGGCCTCGTGGATCTGCCGGAGTGTCTCCTTGATCTCGCGGCCGCCGGCGGGGCCGTCGCTTTCATACCGCTGCAGCGAGATGCCGGCGCGATCGGCGAGCCGCCGGACCGCTTCGAGGAAATCGACGCTCTCATATTCCTGGAGGAATGCGAAGACATCGCCGCCTTTGTGGCAGCCGAAGCAGTGGAAGATCTGGCGCTGGGGATTGACGTTGAAGCTGGGCGTTTTTTCGCGGTGGAAAGGGCAGAGGGCGATCCAATTGGCGCCGGCGCGCTTGAGGGGGATCGCGGCGCCGATGACCTCGACGATATCGCTGGCGTTGCGGATCTGCTCGATCAAGTGGGTGGGGATGCGTCCGGCCATTGGGATCGAGGCGCGCGCGGCGAATGGGCGTTGGGATTCGAGTTACGGATGGGCGGCGAGCCAGGCGCGGATAGACGGGGCCTGCTCGTGATCGGGCTCCAGTTCGAGCAATTTCCGATAATGGGTTCGGGCTCGCGCATGATCGAGCAGCTCACGCGCGCAGAGGTTGGCCAGCAACAGGTGCGGACGCGGGTCGGAGGGCGCCAGGTCGATGGCGCGCGCGGATTCGTCGGCGGCTTCGAACGGATGCCGTGCCTCGGCGAGGGCCAGGGCGAAATTGTAGCGGGCATTGAACGATCGCGGGCGAACCGACAGCGCGTGTTCATAGGCGGGAAGCGCGCGCGGGAGATCCCCGCCGGCGTGGTAGCCGACGGCCAGATTGTACGTGGCATCGAAATAGGTCGGATCAGCCTCGACGGCTTGCCGGTAGGCATCCATGGCTTCCTGCCAGCGGTTTTCTGTTTGAGCGGCAATGCCCTGGGCCATGTGGCGTTCGGCTTCGGCGCGATCTCCCGGTGAGGGCGCTGGCGGGTTTCGGTAGGCATAACGCTGGAAGACCTGCGGCGTGGGTAACGGGCTGATCGTGGGCCCACGGCTGTCCAAGGCAGCGGCTGGAGCGGCGGTCATCTCCGGCAGCGGCCGGACCGGATTTGCTGACAGGGGGGTCACGGGAACCACGGGTTTCGATCGGAGGCGCCGCCAGTTGCCCGGATTGACACGCTCCCAGAATCCCGGCCGGTTGGTGTCGGACTGAACTGCAACTGGAAGAGCGGCCGGCGCGGGCTCTATCGTCGGCGTGGACGGGGCCGGCGTGGACGGGGCCGGCGTGGACGGGGCCGGCGTGGACGGGGCCGGCGTGGACGGGGCCGGCGTGGGCGGGGCCGGCGTGGACGGGGCCGGCGTGGACGGGGCCGGCGTGGACGGGGCCGGCGTCGGTTCAGGTGTTACATCGTCCTGCCTGGTGCGTGCAGGGGCAGGTGAGGGTTCTGGAGTCCGGATTCTGGCTGGTGGGGGAGGTGTCGGTGGAGTTGTGCGGGAGGCGACGGTGATCGAGGTGCGATTGGTGTCGGGAGCTGGAGGGGTGGCCGGCGGAACGCGAGCCGCGGCGATGCGCGCGGATCCGGTCGCGCCGATCGGATCAGAGGTTTGGGTGACGGCCACCGCTAGGGCGGCGTTGGTGGGAGGTGGCGGCGGATTGAGCAGGTTCTCGAGCTCGCGGATCAAGACCAGGACGGAGCCGACGTCCGAGGGGGGCGGCTGGAGGGCGGCGTATTCCTGATATTTGCGCAGGGCGAGGGGATAATTGCGGTAGTGTTGGTGGTAGAGGATCGCGAGGTTGCGCAGGGCAGGCGCATAATTGGTGCGGTGCTCGAGCGCGGTGGTGAAGCACGTGATGGCTTCGGGGAACCGGCTGCGCTGAGCGCGGGCCATGCCCATGCCGTTCCAGGCCTCGGGATTGGCGGGCTGGATCTTGACGGCGCGCTGAAAGCTCGCGTCCGCCTCGGTCAGTTGCAGCAGGTGAAGCTGGGCATCGCCGAGCTTGGTCCAGCCCTCGGCGGAGTCCGGCTCGAGCATTGTGAACGTGGAAAGCTCGGCGGCGGCGGCGGGTGGGTTGTTCTGTTCGAGCAAGAGGCAGCCGAGATTGAAGCGGGCGGCGGTGAGATTGCGATCGAGGGTCAGGGCGCGCTGGTAGGCTTCGATGGCGGCGGCGGGCTGCTGGGCGCCGTGGTAGGCCAGGCCGAGGAAGTTCCATGCCCGGGCGTTATCGGGGAGCAATTCGGTGGCGGTTTGGAGGCGCGCGATGGCGGCCGGGAACTGGCCCTGCTGGATGAGCTGTTCGCCCTGAAGCAACGCACGCGCCCCCGGAGGGCTGCAGGAAGCCAGGCTGATCGCAAGGATCGCTCCGGCTGCGCAGACCGCCACGCGGGTGGGGAGAATCGGATTGACGCGCATCCTGCCCCTGTTAGCACCCGCATGTCCCAGTGTCAAGAAACGGGACCGGACCGGGCGGGGCAGGATTGGCGGGCTCAATCCGCCGGCTCGGGCGCGCCGATGCCCTGGCGGATGAGATCGACGGCCTGGGAGGGCGAGTCGGTCAGCTCGCAGAGGTCGATGTCTGCCGGATCAATGGTCTTCTCCCGGACGAGGGATTGGAAGGTGAACTGGCGGAGGTGGCGCCAAAATTTTCTGCCCATGAGGATGACGGGGAACTGCTCGATCTTGCGGGTCTGGATGAGCGTGAGAGTTTCGAACACCTCATCGAGCGTGCCGAAGCCTCCCGGGAGGACGACGAACGCGGTCGAATACTTGACCAGCATGACCTTGCGGACGAAGAAATGGTCGAACTCGACAAACCGGTCGAGGTAGGGATTGGGCTTTTGCTCCTGGGGCAAGTGGATGTTGCAGCCGATGCTCAATCCGCCGCCTTCGCGGGCGCCGCGGTTGGCGGCCTCCATGATGCCAGGGCCGCCGCCAGTCATGACAACGAACCCGGCTTCCGCGAGCCGCCGGCCCAGCATCCGGGCCATCCGGTAGTAAGGATGAGATGAGCGGAACCGGGCGGAGCCGAACACCGTGACGCAGGGGCCCTGGAAATCCAGGGATTCGAATCCGTGGAGGAACTCGAGGAAAACGCGGATGGCGCTTTCCATATCCGCGGAACGGTTTCGTTTTCCCAATAGAAAGGCATGCTCGACGTTCTTGACGCTATCGAGCAGGGAGAGCCGGTAATGCCGGCGGTTGGAAGCGCGTCGAACGGTTTTGTTCATGATCGTCCTCGTGTCTGGACCGCGCGGGCGAACGTAGCGGGATGATCGGCGAGCGTCAAACGGGAACGGTGCAGGTTTTGCTTGAGATGGCCCGTCTGATTCGAAAAAGTGGCGTATGCGGACTCAACCTCGGGCATCGGGAAATCGGGGATTCACGCTGATCGAGCTGCTGGTGGTGATTGCGATCGTGGCGATTTTGGCGTCGATGCTGCTGCCGGCGTTGGCGAAGGCGAAGAACCATGCGCATCGGACGGCCTGCCTGTCGAACCTGCGTCAGATCGGGATCGCGACGGCGCAGTATCTCTGCGATTGCGCCAACCGCATGCCGTGGGTGGCGGACGAAGAGCTGCAGCTGACGCCGCCGGTGGACGCCGGAGGCAAGCGCTATGCCCGGATGGGGTCGTTCATGCCGCTGCTGCACCCCTACAACGGGGATGTCAGGATCTGGGCATCGCCGCCGGTGAAGTCGGCTCCGACGAACTCGTGGCTGAGTCATTTCCGAGGGCCGTGGCGCGAGGCCGGGCGCGAGGATCCGAGCAAGGGGGTCTCACATTACCTCAGCGACAAGCTGGCCGAGATGGACACTGCGAAAGCCCGGTATTTACGGGGGAGGACGCCGGAATCGTGCGCTCTGCTGCGGGGCGCGAGCGTGTCGAGCGAGGAGTGGCTGATGAGCCCGTTCTTCGAGAAGCCGTGGTGGCCGAATTTTCACGAGGCCTGGAAGGTCGGAGAGAACGTGCCGCCGCCCCAGGGGTGGTCGGCCCACAACGGGGGCCGCAACCAGCTCTATCTCGACTTGCACGCCGCCTGGGTTCGGCGGGATATCGACCGTTGAGGTTCTACGGAGAGGCGGGCGCCTCGAGGCGAAGACGCCAGAAACGAGGAGGGGACGGGGGATCGACGCTGCCGAGCGTGTAGCGGAGGGTCTCGAACGGGGCCTGGCGAAGGATCCGCGGGGTTTGGAGGCCGGCCGGCGCCGGGGCCCACTCGCGAAGGTCGGCGGACGTCTCGAGGACGACGTGCAAGTCGGCGGCCTGGCGATGGCGGGAGGTTTCGAGAGCGAACTCGTTGTCGAGCCGAACGATTCGGAGGAGGACGCTCGATTCTTGCTGTCGGGGATCGAGCCCATGGAACATCTCCCAGAGGTTGGCGAGGCGGTCGGCGTCCGGGTCCGCCGTCTCGCCGCTGATCGATGGCTGGCCGCGGTCGGGCGGCGTGAAGGCCGTGAAGCGCCAGGCATCGTAGGGCGAGTCCCGAATCGTCAGCGCCGCGGATCGCAAGGGGCCCAGGGAATAATCGGATCCGGTTTGGAGGCTGAGGACAACCGTCTCATCGCCTTCGCAGGCGGCATCGGGGAGGGGTTGAACGACGATCGACGCCGTGTTTTGGCCGGCGGAGAACACCGCTTGCCCCGGGAGGGCGGCGTAATCCGCGGCGGGGTCGGCCGTGCCGGAGATGGCGTAGCGGACGGTGAGTTCGCCGGAGGCATCGCCGGTCCGGACGAGAGTGAACGCCCCGAGGCCGGGGCCGGCTTCGGAGGCGATGGGCCGGGAGGCGGCGATCTCGACAGCGCTGGCGGGTGTGCCGGCAGGCTGCCAGAGGGCGGCATCGGCGATGACGTATCCCGTGGTGCCGGCGGTCTCGATCCGCACGCTGCCTGCGGAGCCGGCGGCGAACGGGAATGTGCCAAGGCGAAACCAGGTGCCGCCGTTTTGGGTTTGGTTGACGGTGAAGCTCGAAGCGCCGTTCTGGTGAAGGACGTGAACGGGTGTCTGGGTGGCGCGGTTGGCGTGCTGGGTCCACCGGATATAGACGGTGTAGTTGCCGGGATCGGGCAGGTCGGGCGCGAGCTGGACCGATTTAAGGCCCTTGGCCTCGTTCATGTCGTGGAGGTAGCCCAAGCCGTGATACCCGGCCACGGAGGTGCTGTTGCTCCAGGAGCCGGTTCTTGTCACCCCGATCGTGTCTTCGCTGTCGATCACGATGCCACCCGTGGGGATGTCGGCAGCACCGCTCCATTGCAGGCGCTGGCTGTCGGCCAGCAGATGGATTGCCAGCCGGCGATAATTCACCTGCTGGGCGGCCGCAGATTCCTCGAGGGCGATCGCGGCGGCGGTGGCGGCCGACTGGCTGACGATCATAAAGACCGGCTCCATCCGAATCGAGCTGAATGCGATATGGGATGCCGACAGGCAGAACGTGACCCACAGGTTTTCGCACTGGCCGGTGGCGGGGATGATGCTCTCGTAGGCGATGGGGAACGGCTGGGCGACGCCCACCTGGACGTCGCCCTCGTTGCGGACGACGCTGTTCTGGACGACGCGCTGGCAGTTGTGGGAATCCATGTTGTAGGAGGCGAGGCCGATCAAGTTCGAGGCGACCCGGGTGCCGCGGCCGTGATGCTCGGTCATGACGTATCCGGAGACCATGCGGCGGGCCTCGCGGATGTACATCTGGTGGGGCCAGCCGCCCGTATCGACAAACTCGTCCCTGCACAATCCCCAGGATCGCATTTCGGACCGGATCGAGGCGGGGACGCGCGGCTCGGCGCCCAGGTAATAGAGGAACCCCTGGATGTAATCGAGGGTGTCCCGCCAGATCCGGTCGCGGGCTGCGTAATCGCCGTCGGGATATTCGTAGTTGCCGCCGATGTAATCGGTGGAAAAAGCGCCATTGTTGTTGATATCGGTCTTGCCATTGGGCATCGAGCCGATGCTCAGAAGGCTGCTGAGCTGGGGGTTCTGGCCCGCAGCGACGCGGGCCTCGAGGTAGCGGCCGAGGAGCGCGTAGCGGGCGGGGTCGTAGCCGGTCGGCGGGCCGATGGGCAATTGGTTGGTGGCGATTTGGGTGAGGCAGAGGCGAAAGTTGTAGGCCTGGACGCGGTGATCGCCTTCGCCGGGGATCCCGCCGTCGCCCGGCTGGATGCAGGGCAAGAGCCCGCTCGACGGGTGGCCGGGGATGACATAAGGATCGACCGGCACGACGAACTGGTGGCTGGGCGTGGAGGGGCGTATGCCATTGAGGGTTTCGCCGTATTGCGCATTGGACTCGCGGCCGACCGTGTAGGCGACGCCAGCCCGGGCCATCAGGTCGCCTTCGTAGCTGGCGTCAATGAACCCATCCGCCTCAAAGACGTTGCCGTTTTCCATCTCGATCTCGATGATCCGGCGGGCGGAGGTGCGGACAGCGGCAAGGCGCTGTTCGAAGTAGACCGGGATGCGGTGCTGATCGATCCAGAGGCGGAAGATGGCTTCGGCCACGCGGGGCTCGAAGGTGAACTGGCGGGGGCCGCCGTAGTGCCTGCCGACGGCGGTATAGAACTCGCCGGCCAGGCCGCCGATGGTGGCGCTCTGGCCGATGTCGGTCCGCCCCAGGCCGCCGGAAGTCATCCCCCCGAGGTGGCGGCCCACCTCGACCAGCACAACAGAACGCCCCATGCGCGCAGCCTGGACGGCTGCGACGACACCTCCGGATGTCCCGCCCCAGACGCATAGATCGGTCTGGATTCGTTCGGCGCCGCGGACGGAGCCAGCCAGGGCGAGAGATGCGATCGCCGCTTGAAACAGCCGGAAGCAGCCGAGAGAAAACCGCGCGAGCCAAGGATCGGGCTTCGAGGCCATGAACCGACAAGCGCTCTCCCTCCCTGCCCTCTGTCCCGCGGCGCGCGGGGCGGAAGGCGGCCAATGGCCGGGAGAGGGGGGGCTCATGGAAAGGACATGCGTTCAGCGAGAGGGCGCGCCTGGGGCGAAAGACGCGCGGCGGCCTATTTGCGAGGCAAGGCGACCTTGCCGGTCCGGGTCAGGTCGAGGATGCCAAAGGGCCGCATGAGCTCGATGAGCTTCTCGACCTTGCCTTCGTCGCCGGTGACCTCGATGGTGAGGGTGCTGGGCTGCACATCGACGATCTTGGCGCGGAAGATCCCCGTGATCTGCATGATCTCGGCCCGGGATTTGGAGTCGACCTGAACGCGGATCAGGACGAGCTCGCGGTCGATGTAATCGCCGTCGCCGAAGTCGTGGACCTTGAGGACCTCGACGAGCTTGTTGAGCTGTTTGACGATTTGTTCGAGCGTGGCGTCGTCGCCGCGGGTGACGATCGTCATGCGGGAGAGGCTGGGGTCGTGGGTGGGGGCGACGTTGAGGGAGTCGATATTGTAGCCTCGGCCGCTGAAGAGGCCGGCGACGCGCGTGAGAACGCCGAACTTGTTTTCGACCAGGACGGAGATCGTGTGGCGCATAGGGAGAGGGATGAGTTGGGGGGGCGCGCCCGCTAGGGTTTCACCAGGGACAGCGCCAGGATCCAGGTCTGCTCGGGGTCCTTTTTGACATCGCCGGCAAAGGTCAGGTAATTGCCGGGCAGGAGCGACTGGCGGACGGTCTGGACGAGTTTGCCCTCGCCATAGAGGCTGACGCGGAAGTTGGATTCGCCGAGGTGTTCGACCTCGATGACGCATTCGTGGCTCATGCTGGTGAGGCTGGAGTGGAGGGCGGCCACCGTCAGCTGCTGGCGATCGACCTCGTAGTAGTACGTGCGGCGGAAGACGCGGGCGAGCTTCTCCTTGAGCGCCGGCTCGATGTTCTTCAGGCTTGGATCGTAGGGTTTGGAGATGTCGGTGCCCCAGATCAGCTGGGCCTTGATCTTGAATTCGGCTGCGGCTGTGGAGAAGACGGAACCGTGGATGAGGCCGGCGAGGATAGCCAGCCAGAGCCATGCGGCGGCAGGGATGGTTTGCCAGCGTTTCATTCGATGCTTCATATTGGCGGATGGCGGTGGATCGGCAAGGGAAAAGCGCTTGGGGATCATTGCGTATCGACCCAGACGACGGTGAGCCCATCGGTATCGGACTGGTAGGTGATGACGCTGGAGCCGGGGTGTTCGCTGGCGACCTCGAATTGGGCGCTGTATTCGAAGGCGTGCGCCGAGCGGGGCTCGAGGGCGGGCTGGTTGCGGAGGAGAAGGGGGACCAGCGCCACGAGGATGGCGGCGGGGGCAAGGACCTTCCACCAGGCACGCCACCAGCCGGCGGCGAGGGCGCCGATCGGAGCTGGCGGCGGGACATCGGCGGAGGCGAGGCGGCGTTCGATCTGAGACCAAAAATAATCCGGGGTGACGGGGAGGGCGGGTGTGGATTCGTTGCCGGCGAGCAGCTGCCGGGTCTGCTCGAGCCGGAGGCGGAGGGCGTTGGCTTCCGGGTCGGAGGCGATGCGCTGGGCAATGCGCTGCCGTTCATCGGGAGGCAGCTCTCCGTCGATCCAGGCCTGGATTTGGAGGGCCAGTTCGGTGTTCATGCGGAAGGGGGGGGGTGGAGATCAGCGAGCAGGGATGCCAGGCGCCGCCGGGCGTAAAAGAGCCGGGACATGACGGTCCCGAGCGAGCAGCCAACCATCTGCGCGATGGCCTTGTATTCGAGGCCCTCGTATTCGTGCAGGATCAGCACCGTCCGATGTTCGATGGACAACTGAGCCATAGCCTGATCGATGCGCCGGCGGAGCTCCTGGCGCTCGAGCCGTTCCGAGGGGTTGGGAAACACCACGGGCATCCACTTCTCGATCCCCCCGCTTTCCTCGGCCATCTGGTCGAGGGACTCGGTGCGCCGCCGCTTCTGCCGCCGCAGCTCATCCAGGCAGAGGTTGATCACGATCCGGGTGATCCAGGTCAGGAAATTGGATTCACCCTGGAACTGATGCAGCCGCTGCCAGGCTTTAATCCACGCCTCCTGAGCCAGCTCGACCGCTTCCTCTTCGTTGCGGATGAAGCTGAAGGCGCGGGCATAGACTTTATCCCGATGCCGCGCGACCAGCTCCTCAAAGGCATGCATCCGGCCGCGCTGGGCGTCCCGCACCAACTGCTCGTCGCTGGGACTGGCCTTTGGCTCAGGTTGCGCCGGGGATTGGACGTCCATGGGGCGGGAATTATTCAGAGGAGCCCCTTGGTGCTGGGGATCCGGCCGGCGATTCGTGGATCACGCTGGCAGGCGAGGTCGGTGGCCTTGCCGAAGGCCTTGAAAATGGCCTCGACAACATGGTGGGGCTCGTCGCCGTAAAGGAGCTCGACATGCAGGTTGCAGCGGGCTTCGCTGGCGAACGCCTGGAAAAACTCGCGCGCCAGGCCGAACCGGAATCGGCTGGACATGTCCTGGTCGCGTTCGGGGATCGAGACGGATTTGAAGGCCAGCCGATCCAGGCCGCGCCAGACCAGGTGAGGACGCCCGCTGAAATCGATAACGCATCGGGCCAGAGTCTCATCCATGGGCACATAGGCCTCGCCGGTGAAGGGGTTGGCCGGATGGAATCCCGCGCCGTAGCGGCGGATGCCCTTCCGATCGCCCAGGGCCTGGTGCATCGCCTGGCCAAGGACGATCCCGCAATCCTCGACCGTGTGATGGGCGTCAACTTCGAGGTCGCCGCGGCATTCGAGCCGCAGGTCGGCCACCGCGTGTTTGGCCCAGAGGGCGAGCATGTGATCGAAGAAAGGGATGCCCGACGTGACCCGGGCGGTTCCCGATCCATCGATCAGGAGCCGCAGATCGATCCGGGTTTCGCGGGTCTGGCGCCGGATGCGGGCTCTGCGCCTCATCATGAGGCGGAAATCTACCCGATCCTTTCCGGGAAAGGAAGCGATTTAGGGTCTGTGCAAAAATTACTTCCGATTTTGGCGGGAGCGCCGCCGGGCCAGATGCGAGGCGCAAGGGAGGGAGTGTATCCCCCTGCGATACTCGACCGACCGAGCAACGATGCCGATGGCCCGGCGCCGCCCCGCCCCTGCGGGCTGGGGGCCTTGGGCGCGCTGGCTGTGTTGCTCCTCGCTCACAGACCGCACGGGTATGCTCGCTCGTCGCGCCTTGCCAGCCCGCCCAATCCCCTCCAGCAAAATCGGAATTAATTTTT
>Ga0209310_1000172_pt1 | contig 94707 bp, 112 predicted proteins | sample AD_UKC030_MetaG_FD_184415 | JGI IMG/M metagenome (GOLD analysis project Ga0209310, IMG submission 184415) | Active sludge microbial communities of municipal wastewater-treating anaerobic digesters from USA - AD_UKC030_MetaG (SPAdes) (version 2) | ecosystem: Engineered > Bioreactor > Anaerobic >... | reverse complement strand
CCACCGTGAGCATCCCTTTCTGCCTCCTTCTCCCGTATTTATTACAGAATAGAAGGCTTCCAGGACTGGGTCAATTTTGAATGCCGATTTTGCCTACTGGTGGGTCATTATTGCATGCCGATTCACATAGATTGGAGATTTATGGAAAATATTCTTACAGTGACGGGTTGTCAGCACAAAGTATAAATAAAATGGTTCCACGGCAAAAATGTGGCCAGTCGCGCTGATCGTGGGGCAGCCGGGAGACCAGCGTATATGGTTCTTTGCGTGGGATATGTCCGACGACAATGCCAGCGAATACGAAGACGGCGACGCTTTCTGGTGTATCGTCAACGGCAAGCCCACTCTGAACGTCAACATCACGAACCCCGACAGGGAGATATACTCCGACAGCTTGTACGGCGAGGCAATGAAGCAGTTCACGTTGGCCCGGGATCAGCGATACGTTGTCTCATCGGTCGAGAACGCATTAATGCAGGCCCGCCAGGCGCGGTTCGAGCACGGCGAGAAGCCGCGGGTTATATCGGGCAGTGCGCGGGTGTGAGGTGAGGGGGCACAAGCAGTATATACCTACTAAGGTGCGGTCGTGATCAGTTTTCAGAATTGAGGATTACGGATGGAAAGAGAGCAAAACATATATTGGCTAAAGACCGTTTCAGTTTTCATAAGTGGCATATTTGATATTATTCTTACTGCTTTTTTTTACTGAGTACATTAAATCATCCACTATTTTTATTGCTTCATTTGCTGTTGGCGGCGTATCAAAGCATGTTAAGACACCGATGCTAAGTGTCACGGGCCAATTATTTTTTTGCATCCCGGCTAAAATATTGTGTTGAAGTTTAGAAAGAACAACTTGTGCAGATTTCTGATTTGTTTCTGGCATAAGCAACGCAAATTCATCACTTCCAAGCCTTGCAACCACGTCTACTTTTCGCAGACTATTCTTGATTTGATTGGCAACAAAACATAATACTTTGTCACCTGTAGCATACCCGAACTCGTAATTCACAGTTTTTAAATTATCCAGGTCAATATAAGCTATAGTAAAAAGATTTTTATATCTCAGAGAACGGTTAATTTCCATCTGCAAAACATTATAAAAGAAGAGTGAATTAAGTGCTCCTGTCAAATAGTCTGTATGGGCTATTTCTCTTTGATGTTCCAGTACGGTTAATAACCTTGACAATAAAAACGCTATTGTTAAGAAAAAGCCTAATCTGATGAGAGTATTCCATGCATAAATGGAAAGCAATGTTACATTTCCAGATAATACATCCGAAAGAAGCCATACTAAGGCACTTATGAGAGAAAATACTATCCCAAGACCAAGACCTGTGTGCCAAGTAACTATGAGTATAGGTATCACATAGAATAGAGAAAAATCTAATTCTTTACCGGTCAGGGTGTCAATAATACCTAATATACCGATGATTATATATCCTATTGCTATTATTAAAGATTTATTTTGTTTCTCAATATTCTCTAAAAAGTTCAAAAATCACCTCTATTTGTATTATTCATGGAGTTTGAAGGCGTCCCATATGCCAAGGAGGCCGCCAATGGTACTTCCTGCCAATCAAGCGAAAAAAGAATCGGCACCGAGCGACCCAGACACATACCCTCTGACCATCGCAATCATTATAAAACTTTTTCTAGACATCGCATCTACGATTAGCGCTCTTCCTGATTAGTTAAATATCATAATAACACTATTCATTATTTTTAAAAGAGGTAAATAGCTTTATTGATAACGGGTCGGAAGCTTGCTTTTTTGTCTAGGGTGAGAGCTTGTTTCTTTCAGGAAGCAGTTGTGACTTGTGATTTTTTTATAAGTGATTTTAAGAATACTCTGTCAAAAGATATTTTTAACTTTCCTTTAACCTAAACCTTCTCCTCATTAATAAAGAGCTGATAATATTCAATAATTTTAATTACCGGATCGGTTCGATTCCCATGCACTTCCGCCATATTTTTTCCTTCCTGATTGTCTGTCTGGCAGCGGGGACATTGCATGAGTCATCTTCTCCGGCAAAGTGAACGGACACATCTTTATGCAATTGTTAGGTGATCTTGTTGATTTAAAGAAACATAGTCATTCACGGGAGCGGCATCACTGTTCACGGATAGGCCGCAACCGTCGTGGTCTTTAACCGCAATGACGGCCAAAGACTTACCGCACGGCCCGCGTTTCCTTAATCAGTATGGGTCGCCGGCGCGTCGCCCTCCCGTACAAGGATTAATGAAAGCCCCACGGGATGGAGTGGCCGTTAATCACTAGTTCTTCTATCTCGCTTTGCGGAAAATCAAACCGGCCGAAATATTTCTCGCCCGGCTTGAAATCAATCGTGGTAAGCGTCGCGGCATATGAGCCGTTTTGAGTGACAACGATAACTTCCGGCTGGGTATCGGCATCAAACACGGCGAATCTGATGATTTTCCCGTTCGGGCCTGAAATCGGGGACTCGGAAACCAGAATCTCCGCCGGACAGTCGGGGCAAAAAGTGATGGTGTCCAGTTCGCATCCGTCAACATTATCGCCGCATGTAAAGGTTGCAGCGAAGCCTCTGCTGAAATACCAGTAAGTGTGGCTGTGATAGCTGCCTGATTCAGCCGGATCGATATCGATTTCATCGGGCTCTCCGCTGACGGCAATCCGCTCGCTGATTTCATCATCGCAATTACTTTGATAGTGATCGTCTTCAACATCACCACAAGACGTCATCGCAACGAGACAGACCGATACGAAGAAAAGCAGACCAAAAATTTTGATCCTATGCATCAGTTTCATCCAGCACACCTCCGTTATATAATATTGTCAACACTGATCATACAGCCATGAAACGGCTTAAAAACCGTCATTCAGATCAACACAAATCCTGATGAATCGTAAAGTTGATAATGATTGCTTTCGGGTGTTATTTTTATCTCTAAATTCTCTTAAAAGTCAAGCGGCAAATTTTAAATGCAAACGATAAACGCATCCTCACCGCGGATCGGTGCGCAGGCTTGAATCCTCTGCAAATGCCGAAAAGCCATTGAACCATCACCGCTTTTTTCGAAAAACAAGTTTGAGCGGCACGCTGTCAAAACCGAATTCTTCGCGTATCTGATTCATCAGATAGCGTTCATAAGAAAAATGAATCCCTTTGGTGTTGCCGACAAAGAATACAAAAGTCGGCGGCTTGATGTCCGTCTGGGTGGCGTAGGCGATATGCATGACCCTGTTCTGATAGCGCGGCAATGGATTTCGCCGGATGGATTTTTCAATCAGGCTGTTTAAAGGAGACGTTCCGATTCTTTTCGTGTACTGTTCATAGACCTGATCAATCAGATCAAAAACTTTAGGCGCTCGCTGGCCGGTGACCGCTGAAATGAAAATAATCGGCGCGAAGTCCAGGAATTTGACTTTATCCTTGATGTCTTCCACAAATTTCCCGACCGTGGAATTGTCTTTTTCTATTTTGTCCCATTTATTCACCACAATGATGCAGGCCTTACCGCGTTCATACGCCAGCCCGGTGATCTTGGTGTCCTGTTCGGTGATGCCTTCCTCGGCGTCAATCAAAACCAACGCGATGTCGCAGCGATTGATGGATTTGAGCGCCTGAACGACGCTGTATTTTTCCAGAGTCTGGCTGATTTTGCTTTTGCGGCGAATTCCCGCCGTGTCAATCAGCAGATAACTTTTTCCATGCACCCTGACGCTGGAATCAATGGCGTCACGGGTCGTACCGGGCGTGGGATTAGCGATGCTTCTTTCCCGACCCAGAATTTTGTTCACCAGGGATGATTTGCCGACGTTGGGCTTGCCGACAATCGCCACCTTGATTGGAGATTCCTTCTCTTCTTTGTCTTTAGCGGCCTCCGGAAAATCAGCCGTAATGCTGTTGAGCAGTTCGTCAACGCCCGAACCGTGCTGCGCGGAAATCGAATGAATTTCATCGATGCCCAGCCGGTAGAAGTCGGTCAACAGCTCTTTGTGGCGATCTCCGTCAACCTTGTTCGCCACATAAAATACGTGCTTGCTTTTTCCCCGCAGTTGCCTAGCAATTTCCATATCCGCATGGGTCAGTCCCTCTTTGCCATCCATCATGAAGATGATGACATCCGCCTCTTCAATAGCCAGATTACTCTGTTCGCGCATCTGCACGAGAATTTTTTCTTCCGACAACGGCTCGAATCCACCGGTGTCGATCAGAGTGAAAGCCCGGCGATGATAAAGACAATCCATGTAATTGCGGTCGCGGGTGGCGCCCGGCTCGTCAATCACAATGGCTTTCTGTTTTCCCGCGATTCTGTTGAAGAGCGTCGACTTGCCGACATTGGGGCGCCCGACGATAGCGATAACCGGCTTTAATGGCATGTGAACCTCAATGTTTTAATATTCCGAATTCCTGAAGCATTCTCTCGGAGCAGGTCCAGTCTTTTCTCACCCGGACGAAAAGTTCGAGAAAAACCCTGGCGCCGAATAATTTCTCCATATCCAGCCGGGCCTGCGTGCCGATATTTTTGAGCATGGCGCCTCGTTTGCCGATGATTATCGCCTTTTGCGACTCCTTTTCCACATTGATCGACGCGCTTATGCGAATCAGATTTTTTGCTTCATCCTCTTTGAATAGATCAATTTCCACGGCAATCGCATACGGAATTTCCTGCTTGGTCATCAGCGTTATTTTTTCCCGGATGAATTCGGCGGCAATGAACCTTTCCGTGGCATCCGTCTGGATATCGTCAGGATAGAACGGAGGGCCTTCCGGAAGCAGGACTTTGACGGCCTTCAGCAAATCGTCAATCCCGTCGCCTTTCAGCGCGGAAATAGGAAAGATTTCCCTGAAATCGTAAAGCTGACGGAACTTATCCATCAGCGGCAGAAGATATTGCTTCTCGATAAGATCAATTTTATTAATCACCAGAATCACCGGGGCATGGACCGGCGCCAGCGATTCAATCAGGAAAAGATCGTGGGGATGAACATCGGTATTGGCCTCCACCAGCATCAAGAGCACATCGACGCTGCCGATGGTGTCCCGGGTGGTCTGCACCATCGCCTTATTCAGCGGGGTCTTCGGCCGGTGCATGCCGGGCGTATCCAGAAAAATCATTTGCGCATCGGGATCATTTTTAATGCCCGTGATTTTATTGCGGGTCGTCTGCGGTTTGTTCGTGATGATGGATATTTTATCGCCGATGATCGCGTTAAAAAGTGTTGATTTGCCCGCGTTCGGACGGCCGATAATGCCTATGAATCCTGATTGAAACAATTTAATGATCTCCTTATCTGATTCCCGGAATTTGCAAATTCATCAGCGCTCCGGTATCCGTCTCTGCGGATATTGCGCCGCGCTTTTTTCCGGGGACTGATTCTATAATTAAATGAACGCGCGGGTAAAGCTTTTTTATGGCCTTAATGTTGAAATTGTTCAAGCCGCGGAAGTCGGACATATCGCGCGGGGATAATCGAAAACGAACCTCCCGGACATCATCAGGAAGCTCTCCTAGAAATCTAATCGTATGAAGATAAAAAACTCTGGAAAGCACAAGGCTTCCAAAGGCCGGATGGACGGGACCGGCCAGGATGGCGCCGGCTTTTTCCATTTCCGGAGTCACTTGCAACCCCATTCTGATGACCCGGATTCCAACAGCCGACAACATTTCCCAGGCCAAAGCGCACCATTCAACGGCTTGAGGCAGTTCCAGCGGCCGGTATTGACCGCGATGGAATTCCTCCGCCAATACGGTATCGCGAAAAACCGTGACCGGGTGGATTCTCGCCGTATCCGGGCGAAGACACACCGTTTTATTGAGCGATTCGATCCATCCTTCCTTTGTGTCTCCGGGAAGTCCGGCCATGAGATGCAATCCTGTCCGTAAACCGTATTCCTTTAGAACGCTCACGGCCCTTTCGATGTCATCAGCATTATGCCCCCTCTGCACCCGCCGCAACACGCTGTCAACAAATGACTGCGCACCGATCTCCACGGTCCGGACGCCGTACTGTTTCAGCAATGGCAGTTGATCCTCCGAAATGTAATCAGGCCGTGTTGATATTCGGATGGCCTGAACCAGCTTCTTTTCAATATAGGCATGCGCCCAGGTCAGCAACTTTTCCTGATACGCGGGCTCAACGCCCGTGAAATTTCCGCCGTAAAAGGCGATCTCCACATTTTCTGATTGCTGTTTATTCCAGGCCAGATACGCGCTAACTTCCCTGTCGAAATACTCCCGGGTGATTTCCGCCGGGAAATTTCCGGCTGTGATGGTCTGATTGCAGAAGGTGCAGCGGTGGGGACAGCCGCGGTTCATGATGAAAACAGGAATAATGAAATGACGGGCGCTGCCCGGAGCCCCGGAATCAGTCTGCTTCATTTTGAAGTATTTCCCACGCCTTTTTTGCCGCCTGTTTTTCGGCCTCTTTCTTGCTTCTGCCGCTGCCGTATTCCGTCAGTTTATTGACGACGGCTATCTGGACATTAAATATTTTGGCGTGTTCGGGACCCTTTGAATCCACGACTATATAAGCGGGAATGGTTTTGTATCTTTTCTGGCAGAGCTCCTGAAGCGCGGTTTTATAATCAAAGAAGTCCGCCGATGACGGATGATGGTCCGGCAGCCGCGCTTCGATCAATTTAATAATGACATCCCTGACGGTGTTGTAATCGGAATCAAGATACACGGCGGCAATCACCGCTTCCATGGCGTTGGCCAGAAAAGATTCTTTATGGCGGCTGCCGGACGTCTCTTCCCCATGACCGATTAAGAGACACTCCCCCATCTCTAAATTCGCGGCCAGTTGCGCAAGATTCCTCTCACCGACCAGCGCGGCGCGTATTTTGGTCAGGTCCCCCTCCGGCGACATGGCGTATTTTTTAATCAGAAAGTCGCTCACGCAGAGGCCTAAAACGCTGTCACCCAGAAATTCCAGCCTTTCATTATCGGACAAATCGAGCTGGGGATGCTCATTGATATAGGAGCGATGCGTGAGAGCCGTGGAAAGAAGATGCTTATCCCGGAAGACATAGCCCAGCCTTTCTTCCAGTTTATTTAAAATGTCTGTTCTTCTTTGTTCCATAGCATGATTCAGCTCAATGACGGCTTCGGTCCTTTCGCTGCCTTTCTTTTCCATAAATTACTCAAAATAACGGGGATCTGCAATAGATATTTCCGTGACATTTTTTAGTAAAAATATTCTTTCCGAAAAGAAACAGCATCTGCTTCCGGATGAAATCTTTTCTCTTTAAAATAACATAATTTATGATAAAATTATCAAAATAATTGCATAAAGGAGTTTTGCCATGGACGCCATCACCGGCTATATATCGGCTCATCCGACCGTTCTTGTCATAGGGATTGTCCTGATTGTCATCATTGTCCTCAACTTCATATTTAAAAGTATGCTGAAGCTCTTAGTTGGTCTATTAATAGTCGCGATAGTTGCTTTCGGTTATTTCTACCTGAAAAATCCGAACGATATGCCCGATTCAGCCGGCCAACCGGTCAAAATAATGAAATCCAGCATCAATCAAATCAGGGACAAGAGTAAGGGCTTTGTGGAAGAAGGCAGGGATCTATACAAAAAGACAAAAAACGCCCCCAAAGATGTGGGTAAGATGCTGGACTCTTCCAAGAAGGACCTGGACAAAGAATTTAAGAAGGAATGATTTTGCCGGAATCTGAAATTTAAGAAAAAGACTACAGCAGATCGATTTCCATCGCGCGAACGGGACAGGCGGAAACGCAGAGTTCGCAGCCGTTGCATTTTTCCGGATCAAAGACCACTTTCAGCGATTCCTTTTCAAAAGAAAGTGCCCCCGTCGGACAGAAGGCGGTGCAAGCGCCGCAATGAACGCACTTATCGTTGTTCTGACTCACGCTCTTCGACAGGGATTCAACCTTGAGCCCCATGTCCTTGAGAAAACGGACACCGTGGTCGAAATTATCTTTTGTGCCGCTGAGCTCCAGAACGATAACGCCTTCACGCCGGGGGAAAATTCTGGCTTTGAGAATATTGAACACCAAATTGTATTGTTTGACCAGTTGATAAATGACCGGCTGCTGCACCGTATCGGGAGTATAGCGAATAACGATTTTTTTGGAAAACATATCTGACAATCCATTCAAATTTGCGCAACACTAAGATAACAACAACATCTTGTCAAGGTAATTTGTACCCTCCTTATTCGTCTGACGCCAGCAGACTCTGCCAGTCGAGACGTGGAAAGGTTTCCCGCAGAGGATGGTCGTCTTCAACAAAATGATGCTCAAGACGGCTGAAGTATTTCAGGGCAATTTCCTTTACCTTGTGCGGATCGACCACATCGTCCCCGGTCCCGTGATAGACAATGACGGGGATGCGCAACTGTTTTTTTTCGAATGTCTGGAATTCGGGAAGATTTAACGCGGGAGCCAGCAAAATCATTTTTTTTACCCGATCTTCATTTTCCATCGCATATTGAACCGCCATCAGTCCGCCGTAGCTTGATCCGACCATGATCAAATCATTCTTTCCAGAAAGAAGACCGCGCAACTTTTTCATTCGCGATTCCAGATCTCCCGTAAAATCTTCAATCATCATCTGCGGAAAATGCTCAGCAAAATATTTGCCTTTGGCGCCCTGCGCCGTGCTTTCCAGACCGTGAATAAAGACCAGCGTGTTTTCCATGTTATTTCCTTGAGGATGAATTTTATATTGTGAAGATTATGTCAGTATGTTATCTGTTCCGCAAGAAAATATTTATCAACAGGAGATTCATTTATGGCATTAGTTTTACCTTTCCCGGCGGTACGGCCGGACAAAAAATTTGTCTCTCAGGTGGCAGCGCTTCCCTATGACGTTATGACCAGAGAAGAAGGTCAGAAAGCCGTAGCCGGCAATCCGCTGAGCTTCATGCACGTGGAAAAATCGGAGATTGACGTGCCGGATCATACCAAAAGCAATGATGACCTGATTTATCAGACCGCCAAGCGCAATTTTATTGACATGCGGGTCAAGGGCATCCTGATCCAGGATGAATCCCCGCGCTATTATATTTACAGACAGCAGATGGGGTCTCAGGTACAAACCGGCATCGTCGGTGTCATGAGCGCGGCGGAATATGACGCCGGGAAAATCAAAAAGCATGAACTGACGAGACAGGATAAGGAAGAGGACCGCATCCGTCACGTGGACACGGTCAACGCTCAAACCGGTCCCGTCTTTATCAGTTATCGAGAGCGACCGGGATTAAACGCGATTGTCGATCAAATCACCGCCGGGATCCCCGAATATGACTTCACCGCCGAAGACGGGATTAAGCACACGGTCTGGGTCGTGGCCGACGCCGGAAAAATCGAAGGCATCAAGAAGGAATTTCTTGCGATCGATGCTCTGTATATCGCCGACGGTCATCACCGGGCCGCCGCAGCGGCAACCATTGCGCGGAACAGACGCGCGCAGGAGACATCCAAAGCATCGAGCAGGGAATTCGAATCCGTGCTGGCGGTGCTGTTTCCCCACACCCAACTGAAGGTGATGGATTACAACCGGGCGGTAAAAGACTTGAACGGTCTGACGCCGGAACAATTTATCGACAAAATCAGCGCGTCGTTCACCGTCAGTTCCAATTTCAAAGAAAGATCACCCCGGCAGTTTCACGATTTCGGCATGTATCTGGGCGGCCAGTGGTATCAATTAACCGTTAAAGAAGGAACGTATGACGCAGGCGATCCCGTGGCCAGTCTCGACGCGGCGATTCTGCAGGCCCTCCTGCTGGATCCGGTTCTGGGCATCAAAGATCCGCGCGTGGATGACCGCATTAAATTCATCGGAGGCATCAGAGGCATGGATGAGCTGGAAAAGCTGGTCAATCAGGACGGATTTGCCGTTGCCTTTTCCCTCTACCCGACCAGCATGGAACAGATCATCAGCGTCGCCGACGCGGGAGCGATCATGCCCCCCAAGTCCACATGGTTTGAGCCGAAACTGCGCAGTGGTCTGTTCACCCATCGGCTGGATTGAAGGCTTTTGATGATCTAAAAATGGAAGAAACGCTCGATGAAATTCTGAACGGCGGCCTGAGATTTTTCCAGAAGAAGAAAGGGTACCGCTTTTCCATCGATTCCATTCTGATCGCCCATTTCGCTTCTCTAAAAAAGCGCGCGAAGTTTATGGATATCGGCTGCGGCAGCGGTGTGATTCTGCTGATTGCGGCCAAACGTTTCCCGGGAGCCGGTGGCGTCGGTCTGGAAATTCAGGAAGATCTCGCCGCACTGGCCAGTAAAAACGTTCAGATCAATCATCTGGAAAACCGCGTGGACATCATTCACGGCAGCGCGCAAAACGTGAAGAATATTTTTGTGGAACGCTCCTTTAACTCCGTCATTTTCAATCCTCCCTATCGAAAATTAAATTCCGGCCGGACGAATCCCCTGGAAGAGAAAGCGATTGCCCGCCATGAAATCAAAGGCTCTCTGAAAGATTTTTTGCAGGCCGCGAAATATCTGCTCAAGCCCGCGGGAACGGTTTTCACGATTTATCCGGCAAAGCGCCTGGTCGAACTGATGTGTCTGTTTCGGGAAAACGGCATTGAACCGAAAAGGATGAAACTTGTTTTTTCCGATACGTCTTCGGACGCCGAGTTTGCGTTAGTGGAAGGAAAAAAAGGCTCCCGGGAAGAGCTGAAGCTCGAGCCCTCGTTGATTATTTATGACCGGAACAGAAAATACTCAACAGCCATGAACGATATCTTCAATGAGCTTTCTCATTTTCCCGCTGACGGCGGCGGCTGATTTCCAACTGCATAATGCGCTTTAAGACATCGGCCAATTCCTGATCCGCCAGAGCATTGGTGCATTCGGCGATCATATCCCTGTCTCTTTTTTTCAAAACCATTTTCCTGGCCACCTCCACCTGCTCCCCGGCCTTTTCCGTGACCGGTGAATGGCCAACGACAAAACGGATTTCTTTGATCAGTTTTTTCCCCGACAGTTTATTTAATTGATTGAGAATTTCTTCCCTCATGAAATGCAGCTGCTGCACCCAGACTGAGGAAACCGTCTTGACGAATAATGTTCCGTTTCTCAGCGAATCAGGTTGGGTTTGAGCGGCGATTTGAGGACCAACAGCTTTCAGCCATAGTTTGCGAATGGCGCTTTCCTCAATTTTCGAGGCCATCCCTCTTTTCTTTAAAATCGGCAATAATACATCGCCAATCGATTGTAACTGCTTTTGCGATTTTCGTCTGGTCATGCCCTCTTTTGGCATAAATCGGGCGAGAGGTCAAGGAAGCTGATCGCCGTAAGAAACAAAAAAGCGGGGAGGTTTTAAGACCTCCCCGCCCGTAAAGTCAGTTTCTAAAGAAACATTGTTTAGACAGCAAATGATTCTTCAGGAATATTCATACAACTCTGTTCATCCTTCTTCAGGTTCTCCAGTTTGGCCGGAACCAGGTCGGTAATGCGACCGATAAAGAATCTGGCTGCTTCAATCTTACCGCGATAGAAGGCTTTGTCCTGTTCACCGGTTTCCGCAGCAAAGAACTTCGGAACAGCGACCAGAGCTTGCTTAAGCTGCAGCCAGCCGACAATGACATCACCCATACAGGCCAGGAAATCGCAAGCGCCAATCAGAGGAACATAAGGTGTGACTTTGATCATCTTGGCGAAAGCCATCGATGTTTCTGCGCATGCATTCAAAGCTTTTTCGACGGTTTCTGCTTCTTTCTTCAAAGCGTCAATCTTTTTGCCTTCTGCAATGGTTTCATTGATCATCGCCATCAGATTCATGAAATAGAGGCCTTTCTTCATACCGAGCTTCCGACCCAGCAGGTCAAGAGCCTGAATACCATTTGTTCCTTCGTAGATCTGATTGATCTTCTGATCTCTCATCATCTGCTCAACCGGATACTCGCGGCAGAAACCATAACCGCCATAGGTCTGTACGGCCAGCTGGCAGGCTTCCATACCCATATCGGTACTGTATGCTTTAACGATTGGTGTGAGCAGTTCGATGAAACCATGCCAGTAGGCCTGCTGTTCTTCATTCTTGTCGATCATGGCGTTGAATTCATTATCCATGCAGAAGTAACAGAAGAAGCAAAGCAGACGGCAGCCTTCTGCAATGGCTTTCTGTTTGAGCAGCATTCTGCGGACGTCCGGATGACCAATGATCGTAATGGGTTTGGGGTTTTCAACCTTCATAGCCATTTCGATGACGTTCGCGCCCTGAATTCTCTGTTTGGCGTAATCAAGGGCATGGAGATAAGCCGCACCCGCAAGAGACGCGCCCATCATGCCGACGCCCTGACGCTCTTCATTCATCATGTGGAACATGATCGGCATACCTTCACGCTCTTCACCCATCAGATAACCGATGCACTTGTTGTCCGTGCCGAAGTTCAGTGTACAGGTGGCGTTGCCGTGAATACCCATCTTGCTCTCGATGTTGCCGCACTGAACATCGTTGAATTCTCCAATTTCACCCTTCTCGTTGAATCTGTATTTGGGAACCATGAAAATGGAAATGCCCTTGGTTCCAGCAGGATCACCTTCGATTCTGGCCAGAACAGGGTGAATAATGTTCGGGGTCAGATCATGATCGCCGGCGGAGATGAAGCTCTTGGTGCCTACGATGGAATAGGTGCCGTCAGCATTCTTCTTGGCGGTTGTCTTCAAAAGACCGACGTCGGAACCGGCGCTCGGCTCAGTCAGACACATCGTACCCGCCCATTCACCGGTGTACATTTTTTCCAGAAGGATGTCGCGCAACGGATGTTTGAAGAAATCCTCCATCAGTCTTGCCGCACCGTGGGAAAGACCGGGATACATGATGAACGCCTGATTGCAGGCCAAGAACATATTTGCGCAGGCAGCAGCGATAACGGCGGGGAATCCCTGACCGCCGACTTCGGGCTGATCAGCTGTGGCCATGTAACCGGATTCACAATAAAGTTTCCAAAGTCTTTTGTAAGATTCTGGTGTCGTTACTTTGCCTTTGTCGAATGTTGCTTCGACCGGTTTACGATGAACCTCATCAGGATAAGTGGGAGCAAGCTCCACTTCCGCAAATTTTGCGGCCTGGTCAATAACCATTTTGCATGTATCAGCATCATAATCCGTATAACGGCCCTTGCCCAGTAATGTTTCATCAATCTTTAAAACTTCAAACAACTGGAATTTAATATCCCTTACATCAATCCACAAACTCGCCATATAATCCTCCTTAAACTTTAGTTTATGATATTTTTTTGCTCGCTCAAACTGAGCGACCACTCTTACACTTTTCTTAAAATTTTCTACTGCGTTTCCAGAAAAAATTGAGATTAATCTTAATGCAGTATTTTGCCATGAACCTTCTTGACTGAAAGTCATTTTGCAGTCTTATACATCCCAAAATTTACTCTGTCAACATATTAAATAGAATTTGAGTATTTTATTTACCGATTTTTATGATCATTTTATAATATCTAGTATTATTAAATACTTATGATATTTAAGGCGGCATGAACGGGGACAGAAAAAACGTGCCGAAAATAAAAAAAATCCCCGGATTATAATGATGAATCCGGGGATTTTTATGATGATTTTGCTGTTATTATTTTTTACTACTTCGCCGTTTCCAGATAGTACTGCGTAATTTCGTAAACGGCGTAGTCCATCATCAGCATAATGCGCATGATGCTGTCGATCGCCTGATTGTGTTCCAGGGCATCAACAAAGATCGCCTGAAAATCGGCATAGAGCCACATATGGCGTCTCATTAAAATAAGCCCATAAATCGATTCCTGCAAAGGCAGCCCGATTTCATGACATTTTTTAGCGTATTTTTTAAAATATTCCTGGGTAAATTCAACGCGGTCCTCAGGAACCAGCAATTTTCTTAAATTTTTGTAAAAATCAATCGCGTACACCACCAGCTTTTCTTTCTTGATATTCTGATAATGCGTTGTCCTCTTATTTTTCTGGACATCGTCCGCCCAGGAGGCGGCAATTTCCTCAGCGTTTTGTTCGGTCACGTCAAGCAATTTAATCGAGTCTACCATAAGAATCTTCTCCTTTCTCTGAGATTAAGTCCGGCATTCCAATATTAACTATTCCAATAATCTATTTTTTCCCCTGTTTCATCAGTTCCTGATATTCCTTGGTGACCTCATAGGCGGCGTAGTCAAACAGAAGGATCGTTCTTCCGAGGGTATCAAGGGCCTGCATCTGATCAATACTGGAGGTGAAGATGGCCTGAAATTCAGCGTACAGCCAGATATGCCTGCGCATCAGGATCAGAGCGTAAATAGTCTCTTTAGCCGGAATACCCATCCTGTAGCTGTCCTGAGCGTAGCTGCGAAAATATCTCAACACCTCATCCGTTATTTTTTCATCCAGAAACATCTTGCTGAAATTCTGATAGAACCGGACACATTGATAATGGAGGTCTTCGTCTTTCAGATTTTTATAGGAGGGAGTTTTCGCGTTGCTTTTAACATCCTTGGTCCATCGTGCCGCAATTTTTTCCGCATGCTTTTCCGCCAGTTCCAGATACTTAATGGCATATGTCTTCATACCTGTTCTCCTTTCCAAAATATTTAGTTGGGATGCTTGACTTTAATATAAATCATGACATTCGTTTTGACAATATATTTTTGAAATTATTTATCCGGAGGATCCTCAATTTCTCCCGGCAATACCATCCCCGGTTCAAAATGAATATTTCATTGACAGAGACTATTTAAATGTCTATAGTCCCGCATCAAAATCACATCGCAATGAATTTAAAAAAATAACTTAAAGAGAGCATGTTGGATATGAAAAAGATCATTCTGTTTTTGTTAGCCTTTATGATCACCGCCACCATGGGATGCACGCATCTGGGAATGACAACCATTCCCATGGAAAGATTAAAGATGAAGTATGCCGATCAACAATCAAAAATCATCCAGATTGACGACATGAATATTCATTACAAGGACGAGGGTCAGGGGCCGGTGCTCATTCTGCTGCATGGCGTCTGCGCTTCGCTGCATACGTGGGATGGATGGGTTGCCCGTCTGAAAGACCATTATCGCATCATCCGTCTGGATATCCCGGGATTCGGCCTGACCGGACCTGCTTCCGACAAGTCCTACTACAACATCGATAAGGCCGTCCATCTATTCGATCAAATCGTTGAGGAAAAGAAACTGGACAGGTTTTTCATAGCCGGCAATTCTCTGGGCGGATATATTGCTTGGAAATATGCTTTGCAGTACCCTGAAAAAGTGGAAAAACTCATCCTGATTGACTCTGTCGGTTTTCCTCAGGATATGCCCGGCATCATCAGTCTGGCCAGCAATCCCGTTATCCGACCCTTCGCCCGATACATCATGCCGCGATGGATGATTGATATGTCCGTGAATCAGGTCTTCGGAGACAAATCCAAAGTGACTCCTGAACTCAAAGACCGCTATTTCGATCTGATGATGAGAGAAGGCAATAAAGGCGGGGCTGTCGATGTCTTTACAGAGTTTAGAAAACAGAGCAAAGATAAAAATCTCGCCGCAGGGATCAAAGACCTGAAGCCGCCAACGCTGGTGATGTGGGGCACCAAAGATCAATGGATTCCGTTCAAGTATTTTGAAAACTGGAAAAAGGAGCTTCCGATGGCGAAATTCATTCAATACGAAGGCGCCGGACACACTCCGATGGAAGAAATGCCGGATGAAACGGCACGGGATGTTGATTTGTTTCTTTCAGGCAAGCTGTAAAATCATCATCCAAAAGATTCAATTATTAATTCAGAAATGAAAGGGAGCTCTTCAATAATGAAAAGCTCCCTTTTTAATTTAAACGTGATCAATAGCTATTACACTCTGCTCAACATGGTGGCGCCGGCATTACCAAAAGCGCCGCAAAGGGTAGCCACGCCGTACTTGGCATCTTTCAGCTCATTCTTCATGATGCTGTGCAGGGTCACCAGGATGCGGCATCCGCTTTCTCCCAACGGATGACCGAGGGCCAGAGCGCCGCCCCAGATATTGACGTTGTCGAAAGGAGCGTTCTGGGCAATTCCCAATTCTCTTACGCAGGCCAACGACTGGCTCGCGAAAGCTTCATTGAATTCCCAAACCGCGATATCGCTGACTTTCTTGCCTGTACGCGCCAGAAGTCTCTGGACAGCGGGAATAGGACCGATACCCATCACGGTGGGATCGCAACCAGCTAAAGCGCCGGCTTCATATTTAATGCTGTAAGAAAGTCCCAGCTTATCAGCTTTGGAGCGTTCCATCAAAAGCATAGCGGCCGCGCCGATCGTCAGGGGTGAAGAAGTTGCCGCTGTGACAACTCCATCCGGCTTGAAAGGAGTTTTCATGGTTGCCATCGACTCCATCGAAACGTCGCCACGGATCCACTGGTCGGTGTCCACCATGAAGGGCGTGCCGTCGTCTTTCAGACCTTCCATCGGGATGATCTCACTCTTGAATTTTCCTGCCTTGGTGGCGGCATCGGCTTTTTTATTGCTCCAGAAAGCCATGTTTTCCATGTCTGTGCGGTTGACTTTATAGACTTCCGCGACCTTTTCTGCGGTATTCCCCATGGGCAGATCAAGAATGTTGTAACGCTGGGCCAAGCGCGGCGCGAAATCCATATGCATGGCCATGAAAACTTTCTGCATGTCTTCAATACCTGAAGCAATGTAGGTGTCGCCTTCGCCGCACATAATGGCGCGGGCGGCATGCTGGATGGCTGCCATCCCCGAAGGACACTGCATGGTCAACGTGTTGGTGGGAACGGATTCCGGAAAACCACCGGCTAGCCAGGACAGACGTCCGATATCGTTCTGCATGCCGGTAATGTTGGCGCAACCGACAAATACGGACTCGATATCTTCGGGTTTTACTTTGGGGTTGCGGGCAAATAATCCGTCATAAACTTTTGTCAAAACCTCATCCGGCCGGAGAGCTCTGAACCAACCTTTTTCATTGTGCGCCCTGGAATTAGGCGACCTGACACCATCAATAATGACACATTCGCGCATTGTATAGCCTCCTCTTAAATTATTGTTTTTTCTTTTCTCATCAAAATGGAGCTTTCATTGATCAGGCCATCCGATAATCCTGACGGTATTTTTCATATCCTCTGGCGAGGAATCGGGATTTGCTCTTCCGCATAGAATGTCGGCAAAATATTAAAGCCGGTTAAAGCTTCTCATAATTTGTCCAAGATCAGCAGCAGATAGATTGCAAACCGCCGGTATCGGATATCTGATAAATGATTGCTTTTTGACGGCGGGAGTATAAGCAGAAAGAATTTACGTGTCAATAGATTATTTTCCAACCGGTAAAATAAAAAAATTTAAAAGCGGCATGACAGAATTTTCACATATAAAATAATTATTTATATGTATTGATTCATTGTTTTAATAATATCTTCTTCCAGGTTCCCGCCCCTGGCGCTATATTGATCGATGACCGATTTCAATCGAAAATAAGTCTCCCGATCCTCCAGATCATCGAGCTTTCGGTAAGCGCCGGTGCGTCGTCCCAGTCGGAAAATCTGCCTATCTATGTCGGGAAGCTCAAAATATTTTTTGATGCGTGATAAAATTTTATTTTTATCTTCAGGAAATTTTCCTTCCAGCTCTTCCAGCAAATTTAAAATATGATCACTGGCCAAATAGGTTCCCCGAACCTCAAGATGCTCGATGAATAAATGAATTTCTCTGAGAATATCTTCATCCCCGAGCGGCTGGAATGCTCCCTGCTTCACCAGTTCATCCAGACCGGTGCCCGGCACGACATGCAGCGTGCGCAGACGGACAAAATCAGGATTAATGGCATTGATCACTTTCGCCGTTTCCAACGCGTGTTCGCGCGTGAATTGTTTTCCGCCCAGCCCGGGCATCACATATTCACTGAGCTCTATACCGGCCTCGCGGATGTTTAATCCGGCCTTGATATGATCCGCGGCGGTCACGCCTTTGTGAATCAACGATAAAACGTCATCGCTGCCGCTTTCCATCCCGATATGGATTCGGGAAAGACCGGAATCTCTCAGCTGTTTAAATTCATCGACGGTTTTCCTCGCCGCCGTATGCGAACGGCAGTAAGAGGTGATCCGTTTTATTCCGGGAAACTGCTCCTTCAAAAAATCAAGAATCGCGGTGAGCTGCTCGGTCTTGATAATGAGCGAATTGGCATCCTGCAAAAAAACACTTTCCCCACCGAAGTAAAGCCACGCCGCCACAGAGTAGGTATAATCATTATGATAATCGTTACTATTGTAAATGTGTCTTAATACGTTTCGATTGACCTGCCCTCCCTCGCCCAGTTTCCAGGAAAGACCGACGACTTCATCAGCAATCTCCTTCATCGCCTGAATATCTTTTTTGACTTCGTCGACATTCCTGAGCTCAAATTTGGTTCCCTGATAGGTGTGGCAGAACGCGCATTTGTTCCAGGGACAATTTCTAGTCACGCGAAGCAACAGGCTTGTCGCCTCGCTGGGCGGGCGAATCGGCCCCTGTTCAAAATAATAGTCCATAACGAGTCCTTTGATTTCTTTGGATGATCTACCGGGGAAGGCGCTGTTTACGCCTTCCGTTTTTTATTTTTCGATTCGATTTCCCGGTATAGATCCAGAAATTCACACGTCAGTTTGTGTTTCGGATCAAGAAAGATCATGGGTTTGGCCGATTGGTGGGATTCCCTGATCTTCACCGATGAAGAAAGACGGGTGGAGAGAATGGGAAGGCCATCGGCCTTCAGAGACTCCACGATTTCCCGGGGGTGTTTCGCCCTGGACATGAACTGATTGACCACGATGCCCTCCACATGGAGATCGCGGTTGTGGTCGCTCTGGATATCTCCGATATGCTGCCCCACATCGTAAATCGCCTCCCGTGAAAAGGCGTCGCAGTCGAAGGGGATGAGGCACCGCGAGGCCGCAATGAGAGCCGACTGGCTGAAGAAATTCAAGGCGGGGGGCGTATCGATGAACACGGCATCGACCCCTTTCATAGCGTCCAGCGCTTCGCGGAGTTTATAAATTTTATGCTTGCTTGCAAGCTGGGTTTCGATTTCAACAAGAGCAGGATGGGAGGGAATCATCCACAGATTCTTGTAAGCGGTTTCATGAAAATAATCGCCGAGATCATTTTCATTTCTGTCGCTCCGCGGAAAAAAAGGATTGAACACGAAGGCGCTTCCCGCATCCAGCGACGCTTTGAAATAATCGTAGATGGTTTTCTTCTGTTCCCTGGCCGCTTCGTACTGTTCGTTCATCAGGTAACGGCTGGCGTTTCCCTGCGGGTCCATATCGATCACAAGGGTCTTTTTCCCGCTTTGGGCGCTGATCGCCGCCAGATTGCACGCGATGGTCGTTTTGCCCACGCCCCCTTTTTTATTAAAAATCACCCGACGTGTCATGGATTCCTCCTGATTTCATTGTATTGGTTTGATGGGTTACGACCCGATTATGGTCAACACCGTGACCATCTGATTTCAGTCAAGTTTAATAAACTACGGCAGGAACAGCAGGGGATCGCGCGCTTTACCCTGACGGCGGATTTCAAAATTCATATACACTGCGCCGTCTTCATCCTTTTCTCCCAGGACCGCAATCGTTTCACCTTTTTTCACGCTCTTATCTATTTTGACATTCCGCTTTTTCAGATGTGTATAGACCGTGGCAAAATTATTCTTGTGACGGATGATAATGGTTTCTCCGTAATTTTTCAGTAGGGAAGAAAAAATAACCGTGCCGGACTCTGCCGCTTTCACTTTCCCGCCCGCCGCGGAAACAATCTTAATCCAGTTATTAAAAGTCTTATTGGGCTGCTGACCGAAATGAGCCTTAACTTTGCCCCGAACCGGCCAGATAAATTTATTTTTTCCCGATGTTATTTTTTCCTCGGACTCCGCTGCCGGCGAGGGCGTCACAATCTTTTCTTCCGCGATTTTTTTATCCGCTACTGTTGCCGCAATGTCTTTATTTGCCACTTTTTTCTGTTCAGGGGCCGGCTCCTTGACATCCGGTTTTACGATATTTTGGGCTGTTTTCTCTTCAGGCTCCGCGATAATGACAATTTTTGATTTTTTCTGTTCAGAACTTTTGGCCGCATCAACCGATTCTTTCTTCTGTTTGCCAACTTCTAAATCCGTGACTTCCACTAAAGGCTTAACAACTTTGTTTTCTTTTTTAACTGTTTTTTCTTTAACGGTTGAAGGATTGCTTTTCTTAACTTCTGCTGCGGAAACGCTTTTCTTGACTTCTTTTTTGGCGGCGGCCGTTCTGGTTGCGGTATCTTTTATGACTTTATCTTCCATCCGGCTTCCCGATGGAATGAAGAGGACCGACCCTTCCTGAACAGGGCTTCCGGCTTTGATGTTATTGATTTTTGTTATCTGCTGCGATGAAATGCCGTAGGTTCTGGCGATTCCTTCGATGGTTTCATTCTTCTTGACCAGGTAATAGACGCCTTTTGACGTATCTCTATGCGCTGAGTACGGAGAACACGCAAAAACCAGAGGAACAATCAGGATGATCCATAAAAACTTTATTTTTTCCATCCACTTTCTCCAATCAGACTGACAAAACGGCAGCCGCCCAAATCTTCTTTGATGATTTCCCCGGGATTTTCTTTCGAGCGCGTCAACTTATAGAGCGTCTGCACATCGCGGCCGCCGGCCGGAACCACCATTCTTCCGCCGGGAACAAGCTGATCCAGCAGATAGGGAGGGACATCCGGAGACGCGGCTGTTGTAATAATGGCGTCAAAGGGTGCTTCATCGCTCCAGCCGTAGGAGCCGTCTCCCACCCGGATGGCCACATTATAAAAATTAAGTTTGTCAAGAATCCTGCGCGCGCCGGTTGCCAGAGACGCAATGCGCTCCACGGAAAAAACCCGATCAGCCAGAGAAGCCAGGATGGCCGTCTGGTAGCCAGACCCGGTGCCGATCTCCAGAACCCTTTCCCTTCCCTTCAGCTCCAGGGCCTCGGTCATCAGGGCCACAATATAGGGCTGGGAAATGGTTTGATGCTCGCCGATGGGCAGAGGACTGTCGCTGTAAGCCTGTTCAATCAATCCTTCATCAACAAAAAGATGGCGGGGAATTGCTTCCATCGCCATCAGGACACGTTCATCTCTGATGCCCCGCGCCCTGATCTGAGTTTCCACCATCCGCAGCCGCGGTTTTCTGTATCTATCCATTGTCCAGTTCGTATTTTTTCTTTTTATCCGGAATACGGTATATTTTTTGAACCATTTCATGACGGCGCAGCCCCAGAGCTTCGCGCGTCACAATCAGATAATAATATTTCAGTTCAGCTTTCTTGCGGACAGCATTGAATTCATTAATGCTGCAATTTATTTCTTCGCAAATCAACTTTCTCCGACGCCATACATCGCGAGAATCTTCTTGACCTCTGGTTTCGCTCAAAAAAGATATTTTTAATTGTATGGTCCCGTCAATGAGCTCCAGCTTCGCGAGCAGTTCTTCAACGGCCCAGCTGGCTCTCGCCAAAACCGCGGCTTTTTCCCGCCGCAGTTCATCCAGAATATTATCCTGGTGGTCTTTTCTTATTTTCTGTATGGTTTTTTGATCCATCTTTCCATACCTGATTCAAGTAAGCAAATATCATTGAAGCGCCTATTTTTCAACTGAAAATGGGCAAAAACGATTTAAGAATGAACAATGACTCTTAATGGCTGATTCTATTTCTCTCCCCGATAAACACAGCCGGATTCCGGACTTTCCTGGACGACAATTTTGCTCAACTGCGGCAAACCGATACACAGGCGTTCCCAGATCCATCGGGCGATATTTTCCGAGGTGGGATTATTCAGCCCCTCAACATCATTCAAATATTTATGATCCAGTTGATCGAGAATCGGCTCAACGGCTCTGCGAATATCGGCAAAATCAATCACCCAGCCGAAACGGGGATCAACATGCCCGCTGATATGGACTTCTATCCGGAAAGAATGGCCGTGAATTTCGGAGCACTTGTGCTGCTCGCCGACACAGGGCAGGCGATGCGCCGCGTCGAATTTAAATACTTTGAAAAGTTCCATTTCAGTTTCCTATTTTATTTTTAATATCTTTTGCGTCTGCAAACTCAGACGCCACCGCGGATGGGACAGAACATATTCCAGAGCCCGTTTTGTATTTTCTGCGGCATCAGGCGAATCCATCGGCTGCAGAAAAAAATGGCTGAAATTCAGATGCGCGTATTTTTCCGGTTCCGCTCCCGGCTGAGGATAGACCAGTTTCAGCTCGTCTCCGGAGCGCAGCAGCAAATCCGCGCCGGCTTTAGGGCTGACGCAGATCCAGTCAATGCCTTCCGGCGGCAAAAGGGTTCCATTGGTTTCCACGGCTACTTCAAATCCCCTGTCATGCAATGCTGAAATCAATCCGGCATCCAGCTGCAGCAACGGCTCTCCGCCCGTGCAGACAACAAACGGTCGAACGGAATTCAGATCTTTCTGCGGCCAGAATGTCGCGATCCGATCCGCCAAATCCATGGCCGTCTTGAAAGTTCCCCCTCCTTCTCCGTCGCATCCGACAAAGTCCGTGTCGCACCATTGGCATGCCGCCTTGTGCCGGTCGGCCTCTTTTCCCGACCATAAATTACAGCCGGAAAAACGGCAGAAAACCGCCGGACGCCCGGTATGGAATCCCTCGCCCTGAATCGAATAAAATATTTCTTTGACGAAATAATTCAAGAACAAATTCCTACTTCAAATATCTGACGGGATCAACGGCACCGGCGTCTTTAAACCCCTTCCGACGCAAAAGACAGGAATCGCATTCGCCGCAGGCCCTCCCTGAAGGCGACGGATCATAACAACTGTGTGTCAGTCTGTAGTCCACACCCAGTTCCAGACCTTTTCTGATAATGTGAGCCTTACTCATCTTGATGAGCGGGGTGTGAATTTTCAGTTTTTGTCTGTCTTCGACACCGGCTTTCGTGGCCAGAGAGGCCATCTTTTGATAAGCGGCAATATATTCCGGACGGCAATCGGGATAGCCGCTGTAGTCCAGAACATTCACGCCGATAAAAATATCATGGGCGCCGATAACTTCCGCCCAAGCCAAAGCATAGGAAAGAAATATCGTGTTGCGCGCGGGCACATAAGTTACCGGAATATTTTTTTGCAAAACCTCAGAGCTCCTGTTCTTCGGCACCTTGATATTTGACGTCAGGGCGGAGCCGCCGATTTTATCCAAATCAACATCCAGAATCAGATGCCGGGCGACATGTTGCGTTCGGGCGATGCGCCTGGCCGCCTTCAGTTCGATGGCGTGCCGCTGGCCATAGCGAAAACTCAAAGCATAGATTTCAAATCCCTTATTTTCAGCAATCGCCAGCGTGGTGGCGGAGTCAAGACCTCCGCTCAGTAAGACCACCGCTTTTCGTTTATTCTTTACCATGGAAAGCTCTTTAAACAATTTACTGACCGGAACGGGCGGAAGAGTCGATGCCGAAAAGATTCAACGCATTGAGGGATGTCTGCCGGGCGACCTCTTCCAACGGCATTCCTCTGATCTCCGCGACTTTTTTAGCCGTGTGAATCACATAAGAAGGTTCGTTTCTTTTTCCGCGATGCGGCACCGGCGTGAGATACGGCGCGTCGGTCTCCACGAGCAGCGAAGAAAGCGGAGTGCGCGCCGCCACATCCTGAAGAGTCTTTGATTTGTCATACGTGACGACGCCGGGAATGGAAATGTAAAATCCCAGATCGATGCACTTTTTAGCCATTTCATAATCACCGGAAAAACAGTGGAAGACGCCGCGTCTCACGCGCGACGCCTGAACGGTTTCCAGCGTCTGCCGATGCGCTTCCCGGTCGTGAATGACCACGGGAAGATTGAGCTCACCGGCCAGTTCCAGCTGCCGTCCGAATAACTCCAGTTGCTGCTCCGGCGGAGAAATGTTGCGAAAAAAATCCAGACCGATCTCACCGTAGGCAACGATTTTTTTTTGCTTCCGGGCCAGATCTTTCAGCGCGTCCAGCGTGTGATTATTGATTCTCGCCACATCATGAGGATGAACGCCGACCGTCGCGTAGATATTTTCATATTGATCGGCGAGCGTCACCGCTTTGAGGCTCAGTTTGAGGTTGGTTCCGACGGTGATGATAAAATCGATCCCCTCGCTTCCCGCGCGCCTAATAACCTCTTCGCGGTCGGGATCGAATTCTTTCATCTCCAGATGAGCGTGGGAATCGACAAGCATGAGATTTTAATGGGCGTTGGTGTCGGCGTTTTCGCCGGCGGTTTCAACCTGATCTTCGGTTTTATTTTCGCCCTGGTTTTCGCTGAGAGTAACTTCTTCAGCATTTTCGGCAACATCGGGCAGTTTTTTTGTCAGGGCTTGAATATCCTTGTCGGATATTTCACCCTGCATCAGCTTGCGCGAAAGAATGCGTTTATCGTTGCTGATTGCTTCAGCATTGACTCTTTTTGACATGGGACATCTTCTCCTTAACGTAAAATGAACGGTTTGTTTCCTAGTATATTTTTATGATTTAATCAAGAATGAACAATCCGACAAAGAAACGCCTATTTTTTCAAGCGGGGATCCAGTAAATCCCGGATACCTTCCCCCAGAAGATTATAGCCGACAACGGTCATCAGAATGGCCAGGCCCGGATAAAGCGAAAGCCACCAGGCGATATCGATGTTATCCTTGCCGGCGGTCAGGATGTTGCCCCAGCTCGGTGTGGGGGGCTGCACACCGATGCCCAGGAAGCTCAGCGCCGATTCGGTCAGAATCGCTCCGGCAATCCCCAGCGTTGCCGCCACCAGAATCGAAGCCATCGAATTGGGAAGAATATGCATAAAGATAATCCGCAGATCACCTGCCCCGATCGCTTTGGCGGCATGAACAAAATCCCGTTCCCGCAGGGAGATAAAATCAGCCCGCACCAGCCGCGTCACGCCCATCCAGCCGGTCACGCCGATAATGATCATGATATTCCAGATGGAAGGCTCCAGAAAGGCGATGACCGCCAGAATGAGAAAGAACGTCGGGAAGCAAAGCATAATATCCACAAAACGCATAATCACGGAATCCACCCAGCCGCCGTAGTATCCGGACACGGCGCCCAGAACCGTCCCGATCAGGATGGCAAAGCCCGTCGCCACAAAACCGACTTTCAGGGAAATCCTCGCTCCCCAGATCATCCGGGAAAGAACATCCCGTCCCAGTTGATCGGTGCCGAACCAGTGCTGCATGGACGGCGCGGCCAGGACATTGTTTAAATCGATCTGTCCCGGATCGTAGGGCGCCAGCCACGGTGCCAGAATGGAAATCACCAGGAGCAGAAGGACCAGACCACCGCCGGTCAGCATCAGTTTATTTTTATACAAGGATTCCCAAAAATTCATTTTAAAATAGCCGTCAAGATATTCTTATCCGGGGATCCGCCACCGCATACGACACATCGGCAATCAAATTCCCCGCCAGCGTTAAAATCGCGCCAATCAATAAAATCCCCATAATGGTCGGATAATCCCTGGCCATCACTGACATATAAAAAAGCTGCCCCATTCCGGGAATGGCAAAAATGGTTTCAAAGATCACGCTCCCGCCGATCAGGCCGGGAATGGAAAGCCCCAGGATGGTGATGGCCGGCAAAAGCGCGTTGCGCAGCGCGTGCTTGTAAATGACGTCTCGCTCGCTTAATCCTTTGGCGCGGGCCGTCATCATATAATCCTGCTGGATCACCTCCAGCATATTCGCCCGCATATAGCGGGACAGGCCGGCCAGACCGCCGAACGCGGAAACAAAAACTGGCAAAACCAGATGCTTCACCACGTCCATCAGCCGGTCTGTGGCGCTCAGATATTCATAATTCAGCGAACGCAATCCGGAAATCGGCAGCCAGTTCAAATGACTGCCGAAATAAATCATCAGCAGCAGCGCCAGCCAGAACGTCGGAACGGCAAACCCGATGAAAACAAAAACAGTCGTGGCCTTGTCAAACCAGGAATCTTTGTGCACAGCTGATAAAACGCCGAGCGGGATCGCCACAGCTATGATAATGAAGAGCGACAGAAGATTGATCAGGATGGTGACGGGCAACCGCTCCATAATTTTATCGGCGACCGGACGATGGTCGGTGGAGAAAGACGTTCCCAGATCGCCCTGGCTGATCTTCGTGAGCCAGGACGCGTATTGGACGTGAATCGGCTTATCCAGCTCATACATCGTCCGGAGACGCTCTTTCATTTCCGCTGACGCTTTCGGATTCATCTCGGTCTGCAAATCCGTCGGAGACCCCGGCGCCAGATGCATCACAAAAAAACAGATCACCGTAATCCCCAGCAGGAGCGGAATCATAAATAAAGTTCTTTTAATGATATACCTGAGCACGCCCTTCCTCTTATTTTAGAATTTTCGCCAGTCCCATGCTTTTGATATTCTCCATCGATCGCCAGAGATTGTTCGGATTGTGCGCCTCGAGCGTGATCGTCGGTTTCGCCTTGATTTTCCGGAGAGACTCAAAAAGTTCCGCGAAAGGAAAGGTGCCTTCACCCACGGGAAGGTGCTCGTCTCTCTTGCCCTGATTGTCATGCAGGTGCAAATGCCCCAGATATTTTTCCAGGACCTTCAGCCAGACGCTCAGAGGCTCATGGGCAAAAGCATTGAAATGACCGGTATCAAAACAAAAGCAGATTCTGTCCGACGACAGCGCGTCGAACAGGCGGCGCAAAATATCGGGATTCTTTTCGTAAACATTTTCCAACGCGATGACGGTGTTGACGTCTTCGGCCAATCCGATCAACTCCGTCCATGTTTTAACACTGTTCTCCAGCCACAGCTCATCGACGAAAACATAGTAGCGTTCGTCAAAAGAAGCGTGGCAAACGATTTTCAGCGGATGAAAATGGCGGGCGAGTTCGAAGACCTGCTTGATTCTCTCCACGCTGGTGCGGCGGACTTGATCATCCAGCGCTCCCGGACGCAAATCCATAAAGGGCGCGTGAAACGTGATTTTTAATCCGGCATCGGCGAGAAGCCGCGCATGTTCCACACACTTCGCCTGATCCAGTTTTTCCAGTGCCCAGTGATGAAAATAAATTTCCAGATTCAGCTTCCGCCTCAATATCATTTCCAGATGCTTCGGCAGAAGATGATAAGGCATATGAGCGTGAACGCGACTTACAGTGTCCTGCATTCAGGTAATCCTTTTGGGTAATCAGATATATGAACGGGCAGGTTGTTACCACAGCTCAATTTTTTTCACAACGGCCAAATCATTTTCCAGCGGAAAGATGGATGGAATGAGCCACCCGATGAGTGCCACGGCGTCTCACCGAATAAAAAATATTGTATTTTGTTCTAAATTAAAATATTTGTTTTTGTGAGACAAAGCGAACATGGATAAACTTAAATTTTACGTCTCTCAGATGAGACGATTGCATATTGCCGATAAGAAAATGAAGTCCTAGCACTTTCTTTATCGATTATTTCAACCCGCCGTGGACGACCCTGGCGGGTTTTTTTATCGGCTAATATAGAGGTCCCCATTGGAGTCAATGAATGAATAATCGACAGCAAGCGCCAATTTCAGAAACCGATGCGGCAGCGCCATCCGGCGGCCAGGCTTTAGAAAACGATATAACGCGCGGGACGATCGGCACGTTCATTGCTGTTGTTGTCGCTCACCTGCTGGCTGATTTCATGGGAACCAGCGTCTGGCCGGTTTACAAAACACTGGCCGGTCTGGATGTTGCCAAAGCCGGATGGATCGCCACCGTTATCGCAATGAGCGGAACGGCCATGCAGCCTCTCTTTGGTTCCATTGCCGATCGTTTCGGTCCGCGTCGGGTCATTCTGCTGGGCACCCTGCTCCCCTCTTTCGCTTTGCTGCTCGGTCCGCTGACCGATTATCAGACAACGCTTGACCGCATGCTGCCGTCACTGTTTGGACTAAGCGGCTTTTATCTGGTCGTTTTCATCATCCTGGCGGCCGGAAGGCTCGGGCAGGATATGTTCCACCCCGCGGGCGCCGGACTGGCGGGAAGCTTTTCCGCGCGTCGCGGCTCGACATTCCTGGCCATATTTATTGCTGTGGGCAGCATGGGCTACGGTCTCAGTCAGATCGCGTTCGGAGCCGCTTACCGCCACTTTGATCATCACACCGAAATCCTGCTGATTCCCGCGGCCATTCTCTGGGTATTAATCTGGAAATGGTGCCAGCCCGCGGAAGCACTTCAATCCCAAAGAATGTCCGTGATGGACTCGCTCCGATCCCTCCGTCCGGTTGCCGGATCAATCCTGGCTTTGTTTCTGATCCTGGCCATTTCGGCCGGAGTGAACAGCGGCCTGTTCTTTCTCATGCCGGAATTCGCCCTGGAAAAAGGTTATCCGGACTGGATCGGGCAAGGCGGCGCTTTCGGATTCATCATCTTCGGCGCCACAGTATTCATGGTGCCGATGGGACACCTGGCCGATCGCATCGGACGTCGTCGGACACTGATCGCGATGACGATTTTATCTGCGATCAGTTATCACGCCATCGTGCGACTGACACTGCCGGTCCCGGCGTTTATCCTGCTTTGCATTCTGGGCGGAGCGTTTTTGGGAACAGTGAATCCCCTGGGCGTTGCCTTCGGACAACGGATTGCTCCGCGGGAAAACGTGAGTATCGTATCCGCCATTCTGATGGGCTGGGCGTGGTGCCTGGGAGGGACTGTCCCCAGCATCGTGGGGGAGCTATACGTGCGCCTTGGTCACAATGCCTCGAAAACTTTAATATGGCTGGGCGTTGCCAATATCGTGATGGTTCTGATCAGCTTCCTGCTGCCTCAAGCTGAAGGCAACACAAACTAATTTATTGCGTCTCACCCTTCTCTACAATGCTTCCATTTCAAAGCATAGTAAGAAATTGAATCAGTGTGAGCATTCAAACAGATATCTCACCGGCACCGGTTTTGGCATGAATGTCATTCCAAATCCCGCTACAAGCGGGTGAGGAATCTTGGATTATCCCGTACCATCCCTTATGCTTTCGTGAATTGAATGGCCGAAGGCGTTTCTGGAATGATTTTTTCTTGCAATGTTTTTGTGAAGTTGTATTATTCAGCCGTTCCAAATTTCTAGAAAAGAAGAATAAATATAATTTTAAGAGGGCAAGCGCATGACTGGAACTGACCGCTATGATGTTTCCGATTTCATAGAAGTACAATATCAGCCTCGCTCTCGTGGACGCGTTTTGCGAAATTTGCCTGGTATTACCAGCAAGCGGATCATGGATGAGATCGAAGCCAGGGAGCAGAAGCGGGCATTGCAGGATATATTCTCATTATACAGTTCACATCATCGTTTCAAAGCTACGGATATATGCCGAATACATAAGATGTGGCTTGGTGAAATATATCAATGGGCCGGGCAATACAGGCGTGTCAATTTGACGAAAGGGACTTTTCCTTTTGCTGCCGCTGAGCAAGTTCCTCATCTTATGGCTGAATTGGAAAGAAAATCCCTGAGGCAATTTACGCCTTGTCTGTTTAAGAAAAAATCAGCTGTGGTTCACGCTCTCGCTGTTGTTCATACGGAATTGGTGCTCATCCATCCTTTTCGGGAAGGCAATGGACGTGTAGCTCGTATGCTGGCTATTGTAATGGCGATACAGGCGGGATTGCCGCCACTTGATTTTGGGAATTTGAAAGGTCATAAAAGGCAGAATTATTTCCGGGCAGTGCAGGCGGGGATGGATTATAACTATGAACCGATGGAAGAAATATTTACCGGTGTTATCGAGAGGACTTTGAAGAGTGGTTAATAACTTTAGTTCTTTTGATATTTCTTTTGATCCCGAATGCACGACATGCGGCTGTATGGACACCTTCTATAGCCGAGGAGGATATTACGGAACGGATTAAACGGGATTCCCGCTCCCGATTATTCTTTAAGTAAGGATTTGTTTTTATAAGTGTAAGAGAGTTATTTCTCATATCAATGCCCTGTATTTGTTTGAATACACATTAAACGAATTACCGGAAATGCGCAACTGTTTTGTATCCATTTTTATATGATATAGGGCATTTTTCAAGTAGAATGTAAGGCACAACATCAGCAAAGCCCACAGCGTGTGAGGCGCTTCGACCGAACAAATGCCTTAAATTTCTTCTGCTGGTGTTTTCTCTTTTTCCAGCGGGCATTGCTTATTCTTGAAAAATTCAAAGTAGAGCAAGGGGACGGCAATCAGGGTGAGGATGGTTGAGGCCACGGCGCCGAACATCATGGCGATGGCCAGCCCCTGGAAAATGGGATCAAAAAGCATGACAAAGGAACCGACGACCACGGCGGCAGCGGTAAGAACAATCGGCCGGAAACGAACGGCACCCGCCTGAATCAGCGCTTGGCGAAGATCTCCCTTTTCCTGCCATTCCATCTGAATAAAATCCACCAGCAAAATGGAATTGCGCACAACGATGCCCGCCAAAGCGATAAACCCGATCATGGAGGTTGCCGTAAAGAAAGCGCCGAAGAGCCAGTGTCCGGGCAGTATGCCCACCAGCGTCAGCGGAATGGGCGCCATAATCACCAGCGGCGTCACAAAATTTTTAAACCAGGCCACCACAAGAATATAAATAATCATCAGAACGGCGGCAAAAGCGACGCCCAGATCGCGGAACACTTCATAAGTGATGTGCCACTCGCCGTCCCATTTCATCGAGTAGCGGTCTTCCAGCCACGGCTGGCTGGTGTAATGCTGTTGGAGTTCGTAACCTTCGGCCAGCGGCAGTTTGGCAATGGCTGACTTCATTTTCAGAATGACGTAAACAGGGCTTTCTTCCGTTCCCGCCACATCTCCCGTCACGTACGTCACTCTTTTCATGTTCTTGTGATAGATGGCCTTTTCTCCGGTCTCCTGCCGCGTCTTGACCAGTTCGGCAAGCCGGACCTGGTGACCGGATGCTGAAGGAATCGTCAGAGATTGCAGGTCGGTCAGATTGGAACGCTGTTCGATGGGCATGCGCAAAAATATGTCCACCGGTTCCTTTTCCGTTTCCATGTGCACCAGGCCCGCCCCGGCGCCGGACAACGCGATTCCCAGACTCTGCGCGATGGCTTCTGTCGTGATTCCGCTAGCGGCAGCCTTTTCGTGATCGACGTCAAACGCAATCTTGCGCTGATCATCCTCCACAAACCAGTCGACGTCCACAACGCCGTCCGTTTTTTCAAAGATGTCCCGAACTTTTTTGGCGATTTCAATCTGACGATTGGTGTCCGGTCCGTAAATCTCCGCAACGAGGGTGCTTAAAACCGGCGGGCCGGGCGGAATTTCCGCCACCTTGATACTGGCTCCGTATTTATCCCCGATTTTTTTCAACTGAGGCCGTAGGCGCTTGGCGATGTCGTGACTCTGATCGTCGCGTTCATCCTTGGTGACGAAATTCACCTGGATATCGGCGACATTGCTTCCCGCACGCAGGAAGTAATGTCGCACCAGACCGTTGAAGTTGAAGGGTGAAGCCGTTCCCACATAAGATTGGAAGTCGGTGACCTCCGGAACGGTTTTCAAATACTCCGACATTTCCCGGGTGGCGGCGGCCGTTTCTTCCAGCGTGCAGCCTTCCGGCATATCAATGACCACCTGCAATTCGCTCTTGTTATCGAACGGCAGCATTTTCATGGTTACCTGTTTCAACGGCACAAGGAGAAGAGAAATTAAAAGGAGTCCGAGGATAACGGACAAAGCGACGAAACGTTTTTTCCTGACATCAATCAGGGGAGTAAGAAATTTTTCATAATGCCTGGCGATGCCCCGCTCTTCTTTTTCTTCGCCATGATGACGAACATTTTTCAAAACAATATAAGCCAGCCAGGGACTGACGATAAATGCCACCAGCAGGGAAAAAAGCATGGCCGCCGAAGCGCCCACGGGAATCGGTCGCATGTAAGGCCCCATCAGGCCGGAGACAAAGGCCATCGGCAGCAGGGCGGCGATAACCGTAAAGGTCGCAAGGATGGTGGGATTGCCGACTTCGTCCACCGCGTACACGGCGGTGAGTGGTTCAATCTTATGCATCTTGAAATGGCGGTTGATGTTTTCCACGACAACAATCGCGTCATCCACAAGAATGCCGATAGAGAAAATTAGCGCGAACAGCGTCACGCGGTTCAGTGTGTAGCCGTAAAGATAATTGATGAGCAGCGTCAATGCCAGCGTAACAGGAACGGCAACGGCCACCACAATGGATTCGCGCCAACCCAGGAAAATGGCAATCAGGATGATGACCGACGCGGTGGCGATGAGCATATGATACAACAACTCATCGGACTTTTCCTTGGCCGTTTCGCCGTAATTGCGGGTTACCGTCACCTGCACATCATGGGGAATCAATTGCTTCTTCAGCGCTTCCACTTTCTTCAATGCTTCCTCGGCAACAACGCTCGCGTTGGCCCCTTTTTGTTTGGCGATGGCGATGGTCACGGCGTCATACTGACCGGCGGATTCACCGGTTAATCCTTTTTTCGCCGCCGCAGGTCCCATGCTCATGAAGACATAGTGGGAGGGTTCTTCCGGCCCGTCGGTTATTTTGGCGATATCCCGAAGATAGACCGGACGGCCGTTGAAAACATTAATGACGAGATTCCCGACGTCCTCCGCGTTTTTCAGAAAACGTCCCGTCTCAACAATGGTTTCGCGGTTATTAGCTGAAAACGCACCGGAGTGAACGACAATATTGGATTTCTCCAAGGCATTCATGATCTGGAAAGCCGACAGGCTGTATGCGCGCAGACGCTGGGGATCAAGCGTCACACGAACCTGGCGGCGGTGTCCACCGATAACGGAAACCTCGGACACGTTGGCATTCTTTTTGAGTTCCCCGCAAAGCTCCATCGCCACACGTCGCAGTTCATAACCTGTATATTGCGGAGATTTACTCCAAAGGGTGAGCGACAGGACGGGAACATCATCAATCGATTTGGCCTTGACCATCGGCTGGGAAACACCGGGTGGGATCCTGTCGTAATTGGACATCAGCTTGTTGTAAAGCTTCACCAAGCTGTCTTCCATGTCTTCGCCGACATAGAAGCGCACGATCGTCATGTTGAAACCGGGTTTAACGGTGGAATAAACATATTCGACACCCTTGATTTCCGAAAGGAGCTTTTCCATCGGAATGGTCACCCGTTCCTCCACTTCCCTGGCGGAGGCGCCGGGGTAATTGACAAAAACGTCAATCATGGGGACAACGATTTGCGGTTCTTCTTCGCGCGGCGTCATGGTCACGGCAAAGAAACCGAGCAGCAGGGCGGCAATCACCAGTAACGGGGTCAGCTTCGATTTGATGAAGGCCTTTGCAATCTTTCCGGAAATTCCAATCCCTGTCATTTAATCTTTTCTCCTGAGATCACACCACCATCAACAACCTTTTCGATGCCTGCCGTAATAATCCGGTCATTGGCGTTCATGCCGGAAAGAATTTCCATACCGGCGGCAGATGACTTGCCGGTGCGGACAAGGCGGTACGTTACCAATCCCTGATCATCAACGGCATACACGCCGGTCAACTGCCCTTTACGGACAACGGCCTGAGCGGGAACAATCATGACTTCTTTTTTCCCGATGGGAATTTGCACCCGGGCAAATAAACCGCTTCGGGGTCTTGCATCCTTAAAACCGATCTTGGTTGTAAATGTCCGCGACGCCGGATCGATTGCCGGAAAAATTTCCCTGACGATTCCTGCCACGGGACGGTTTTCCGGTTCAATTGTGGCTTCGACGGCCATGCCCGTTTTTACTGAATTTCCGATGCCGGCATCCATCGACACCTCAATGTAGGAACTGCCTCCCCCCTCGATCACCAGCAGGGGCATGCCGGGAGTCGCCATGCTGCCCGCATCGATCCGTTTTTCTGTGATTCTTCCGGCAACCGGCGCAGTGACTTTAGTAAAAGAAAGATAGGTTGCCGCTTCGTCCGCCATGGCCTTGACCCGGTTATATTCGGCGTCTGCAACCTTTTTCTGCGTCTCTACACGATCCATTTCCTGACGGGAGACAACATCACCCTCATGGAGTTTTTTGTAGCGCTGCCATGTTTTTTCGGCCAAAGTCTGGCTTTGCTTTGCTGCCTCCACCGCCATCTCGGCGGCACGAAAACGCTGAACAGCGTCCCGGTCATCAACGGTTACCAGCAACTGCCCCTGCTTCACAAAATCTCCTTCCCGAACATGAACTGCATTAATCACACCCATCACACGGCTTGCCACCAGGCTGGTCTGGTTGGAACGGACGGTCCCGGTGACCTCATAGATATCATCAACCTTCGAAACGGCAACCGGTTCAACCTTCACACCGGAGATCTCCGGCCGTTTAACAGATTCTTCCTTCTTGGATTTGCAACCGACAGTCACGAAAGCAAACAGGATGAATAAAGTTATCAAAAAAACTATGTTTAACCCGGTACGATTTCGTTTAGTCATGGTCTTTACTCCATCAGTGAGTTTTGTTATCAATATTAAATTTATTCAATGAAAGGATTATTGCGGCAACCCATCGTTCCATAATCGTAGGCTCATATCTCCTGCTGTTATGTACTTCAGGTCATTTGTTTTTTTATAATACAAACTTTTCCTGCTGTCTACTGAATCAGGAAATATTTTGCTCTTTCTTCTTGTCCTTGACCGGACAAGCTTCTTTTATTCAGGTGGAAATTCCCACCCGCGGCAATAACCAGCCTTGCAGGAAAAACCATCCGGCCAAAATTAGCAGAAAAATTAATAAATCAGACATTTTTTTCTCCTTTAGTTCAGTTTTTATCAATCAACGCCCTCAGTTGATTTTTAGAAAGCAACCCGACCTGAGTCTCCGTAACCTGACCGTTTTTAAGAAATATTAGGGTCGGTATGCTTTTAACGCCATATTGAGACGCGGTTGTCGGATTATCATCCACATTAACCTTTACAATGTTCACCCGATCATTATACTCAGTCGCCAACTCCTCGAGAATCGGACCGATGGCCCGACAAGGGCCGCACCACGGCGCCCAGAAATCAACCAGCGTGGGCTTCGATTCTTTTAAAACCAGTGTGCTGAAATTACCGTCATCCGCGTGTTTTACAAATTCCGAATTACTCATTTTTTATTCTCCTCACATAATTTATTTTGTTTCTCCCGTTTGTCTATGGTAAAAAACAACGAATTTTTATTTTTTAATACACGCAGATGTGTAAGATTTCATTGATCTGAATCAACATAGGAGATTTTTTTATGGATATCGCCGGACAGATAAAAGACATCGTCCTGTTTCAGGGTGTTTCTCAAGAAAAAATTAAATTTCTGGTTTCTCAGTCCATTATCAGGAAGTTCAAACAGGGTGAAATGGTTATCGGTGAGGAAGATCCGATCCGGTCTTTTTATGTGGTCATCTCAGGTCAGCTAAAGTTATACCGGAGTTCCGTCGAGGGTAAAGAACAGACATTGCAACTGCTCGGACCGGGAGATCCTTTTGGTCTCTGCACGGCGTTTGCAACAAATTCGTTTCCCGCGAACGCGATGGCCATCGTCGAAAGCTCCGTCCTGCTCATTCCCGGCACGGTGATGGAGGAAACAGCGCGGCAGGAACCGGCCATCCTGTTCAATATCATTCAAATCCTGTCCCAGCGGCTCAAGGATTCCATGGAAATGATTGAATCGCTCGCTTTAAAGGAAATTCCCGGAAGATTGGCTTCATTCCTTTGCCATATGTTGCCTGAAGAAACCTCGAATCAAAAAGCGAGTGTGGAATTAACGATTTCGCAGCGTGAACTGTCCAAGATTCTGGGCGCCACGCCGGAAGCGCTTTCCCGCGCTTTGAGAAAAATGGCTAATGACGGTGTACTCTCTACCGCCGGTCGGGTCATTACCGTCTTGAATCGCCAGGCTCTGGAACAACTGGCCGAAGGCGAATAAAGTTACATTGTCCGGCGAAGCGCCTGGGCGGCATTGTGAATGATGTCCCATGCCGCGCTGAACGGCGGCGCGTAAGCCAGATCAAGATAACTGATTTCGTCCAGAGTCATACCGGCCCACAATGCGACGGAAAGCGTATTGATTCTTCCCACCACATCGGCAACGCCAACGGCCTGCGCTCCCAACAATTTGCCTGATGATTTATCAGCGGTCAGCTTCAGTCCAATTTTTCTCATGCCCAGAGCAGGCGCCATGGCGCTTCCCCACGTGATATTGCTCACGGGAGTATATCCGGCGTACAGAGCTTCTTTTTCCGAAAGTCCCGTTGCCGCGCATTCCAGATTGAAAAGCCGGAAAGACTGAGCCCCGACAACTCCTTCAAAGGTCAGCGGCTTACCGCCGATGTTTCGCCCTGCCACGCGTCCCTGTTTATTGGCGATGTCGCCGAGCGGAATATTGACCCAACTTTTACTGACCTTGTGAAATGCTTCACAGCAGTCTCCCACCGCATAAACATCGGGCAATGATGTTTGCTGGGCAAAATTGACAGCGATGGCTCCCGTTTTTCCGATTTTGAGATCTATGGATTTCGCAAGTTGCACATCCGGCCGGACACCGATCGCCAGCAACACCATATCGCCTTCGAACGCGCCCTTGTCGGTTATGACTCTAAGATTTTGTTCAGTGCGTTTTTCAATCGCCTGGGCTGAAGCATGGGCCACAAATTGCACCCCGTGGGTCTGAAGTTCTTCCAGCATCAAGGACGAAAGAGCCGCATCCCAGCGGTTCGCCGGCAACGCGTCTTTGTGAATAATGGTGGTGGAAATTCCCGCGGCGTGCAGCGCTTCGCTCATTTCCAGGCCGATAAAGCCGCCGCCGACAATCACCACTCGCTTCGCATTTCGCTTCCTCAACCAGCTTTTAATATGGATGGCATCTTCCAGATTTCTGAGGGCATACACACCGGGCAGATCGATGCCGGTCATCTGCGGAAGGATGGCTGATGTTCCCGTGGCCATGACCAGAATGTCATATTGAAAATGGCGCCCGTCTTTCAGATCAAGGACATTTTTAGTTGAATCGATATTGATGACTTCCGCGTCAAGTTGAACGTCGATGCCATCCCGGCTGAACCTTTCCGGCGTTCGTGCAACCAGTTTGGTATGATCCTTGATGAGATCGCCAATATAATAAGGAGTCGGGCAGGATGCGTAAGAAACAAATTTCCCTTTTTGCAGAATGGTGACATTCAAAGAGGAATCATTTCGTTTGGCTTCGGCCGCCGTGGAAGCGCCCCCTGCCCCTCCGCCGATGATCACTAAATTTTTGCCCATCTTGACGCCCCCTTTTTGTACATTCTGTTCTGATTTATGGAACTTAAGGTAAACATTTCACAACAAAAAATCAATCACTGTTGATATTTTATCATTGTTGCCGGAACAATGTGTAAATTATGCCTTGACAAGTTATGAGCATATGCTTATTATTATCAACAAGGAGCAAACAAGCAAAATGCCCAGGCCAAAATGCCGCCGCAATGTTTGCGGGATGCCAGATAAAAATTATTTCAAGCCACGGGGAATACCCACCTTGGATTTGGAAGAAGTAAACTTAACCCTGGATGAATTTGAAGCAATTCGCCTGGCCGATTTCGAACAAATGTATCAGAAAGAAGCGGCGAATCAAATGAATATTTCCCGCCAGACCTTTGGCCGAATTATCGAAGAGGCGCATAAAAAAATCGCCGATATTTTGATCAACGGAAAAGCCCTAAAGATTGACGGAGGAGAAATTTCTTTGGATGAACCCCAACCTTCCTGCAAAGCCAAAAAACGCAGGGCAGGTACAAATAATTAATGATTTTAAAGGAGAAATTTATGAAAATCGCATTACCATCGTACCAGAATCAGATTGACGAACATTTCGGGCATTGTGAGTATTTCACGGTGTTCACAATTGATGAACAAAAGAAAATCGCAACCGAAGAAAAAATCGCCTCACCGGCCGGTTGCGGCTGTAAATCGAATATTGCCCAGGTCCTTGCCGAAAAAGGCGTGAAGCTCATGCTGGCCGGCAATATGGGACAGGGCGCCGTGAATGTCCTGAACAGCCATGGCATTGATGTCTTACGCGGCTGCGCCGGCGATGTTAAAGCCGTCACGGAAAGCTGGCTTGCCGGCGCTCTGAGAGATTCGGGCATTTCCTGTGCCCAGCATCAACACGGCTGCCACGAAGGATAATTTCTAATATTGATTGATGAAATATTCATGAACAAGAAGTATCTGTATATTGAAACGTTCGGCTGCCAGATGAACGTGCATGATTCCGAGCAAATGGCTGTTCTGCTTGAACCGAGCGGCTATACCCTGACCGATGACGCGCAAAAAGCCGACTTGATTCTAATCAACGGCTGCTCCATCCGGGAAAAGGCGGAGCAAAAGGCCTTCAGTGAACTGGGGCGCTTAATCAGATTAAAAGAGAAAAAACCCGAGCTGATCGTCGGTTTCGCGGGCTGTCTGGCACAGCATCTGGGCAGGAAAGTATACAGCAGAGTGCGGAATGTTGATCTTGTATTCGGCACACACAATATCCATCGTTTGCCGGAGATGATTTCCGCCTGTGAGCAGGAGAGAAAGAAAATCACGCAAACCAATTTCTCTTCGAAAATCACTTCGCTCAATATCTTCGCCCCTCCCCTTCATGGATCCATCAGCTCCTTTGTTTCCATCATGCAGGGATGCGATAACTATTGCGCATACTGCGTGGTGCCCTATCTTCGCGGACCGGAAATGAGCCGGACACCGGATGATGTCATCGTGGAAATTCAAAAGCTGGTTGAGAGCGGCATCAAGGAAGTCACGCTTCTAGGGCAGAACGTTAATTCTTACGGAAGAAAATTGCAGCAGGAATGCAACTTCGTTTCACTCATTAAAAAAATAAATGACATTGACGGTCTGGAAAGAATCCGTTTTACCACGTCACACCCCCGGGACTTATCTGATGATTTGATCGACTGCTTTGCCAGCGTGCCGAAATTATGCGAACACATTCATATGGCGGTTCAATCTGGTTCTGATCACATTTTAAAACAGATGAACAGGGGATATACCGCGGAAGACTTTCTGGAAAAAGTTGAAAAATTGCGGCACGTCTGCCCGCACATCAGCATCACGTCCGACATCATCGTCGGATTTCCCGGAGAAACCCAAGAAGATTACCAGGCGACCATTGATTTGATGGAGAAGATCCGGTTCGACCTTCTCTTTTCTTTTAAATACTCCGCGCGCGCGGGAACAGCCGCCCAAAAGCTGCCAGATGATGTCCCAACGGATGAAAAAAACCGGCGGCTCAAAGATCTTCAGGCCCTGCAGAATATCCATACCCAGGAGAAGCATACGGCCCTGGAAGGAAGTGTTCAGGAAGTCCTGGTAGAAGGCCGAAGCAGAAACTCCGAACAGGACATGATGGGGCGGGCGCGTTCCTGGAAAATCGTGAATTTTAAAGGCACTCCGGAAACAATCGGACAACGGATCAATGTTGAAATCACCCGCGGCTATTTACATTCCCTGCGGGGCAAGATAAAGGAAAACTGATGATTGGTGAAGACCAAAACATTATTCTGGACTCTATTGCCGACGGCGTGTTCACGGTGGACAACGATTGGCGGATAACTTCCTTTAATAATGCCGCGGAAAAGATTACCGGCGTAACGCGCGCTGAAGCGATCGGCCAGCTATGCAAAGATGTTCTCAAGGCGGATATCTGTGAGAAAAACTGCTGTCTGAGGGCCACGATGAAAACCGGTGAACAGATTATCAACAAAAAAGTAAATATCATTAACGCGGAAGGCCATAAATTGCCGATCAGCATTTCCACCGCCCTCCTGCGTGACAAAAAAGGAAAATTATTGGGCGCGGTGGAAACGTTCCGCGATATCAGCATCGAAGAAAATTTGCGCAAGGTTATTGCTCAAAAATATAACTTTGCGGACATTATATCGAAAAACCATAAAATGCTTCGGTTGTTTGACATCATGCCAGACATCGCCGACAGCGGCAGCAGTGTCTTAATCGAGGGCGAAAGCGGCACCGGCAAGGAGCTCATTGCCCGCGCGATTCACCATCTCAGTTCCAGAAAGAAAGCTCCTTTCATCGCCGTCAATTGCAGCGCGTTACCCGATACCCTGCTGGAATCGGAACTTTTCGGGTATAAAGCAGGCGCATTCACCGACGCGAAAAAAGATAAGCCGGGCAGATTTAAATTGGCGGAAAACGGAACTCTTTTTCTTGATGAAATCGGCGAAATCACAACTGCCATGCAGGTAAAACTACTGCGTGTGCTGCAGGAGAAAACCTACGAACCCCTCGGCGCAACAGAAAGCCTCCAACATAATGTGCGCATGATCGCGGCAACCAACAGAAAACTGGAAGAAATGGTTAAAGAAGGTCGTTTCCGGGAAGATCTGTTTTATCGCATCAATGTTTTTAAAATAAGCCTGCCGCCTTTGCGTGAACGAATGGAAGACGTTCCTCTTTTGACTGATCATTTCATAGACCGCTTCAACACACTGCAAAAGAAGAATATTGAAGGAGTCAGTGAAGAAGCCATGTCTGTTTTGATGGCTTATTCGTATCCGGGCAACATCAGAGAACTGGCCAACATTATTGAGAGGGCTTTCGTCCTTTGCAAGGCGGGCATCATTGAAAAAAAACACCTTCCGGATTTCCTCTCTGCCCGTCAGTCTCATGACATCAACCATAAGGCCGAATCGCTTCGCGACGCTGCCCGTGTTCATTTAAGCAACATTCTGAAACAAAACAACTGGAATTGCCCCCAAACGGCCAGGCAGCTCGGCATTCACAAAAGCACTCTGTACCGGAAAATCAAATCCCTTGGAATAAAAATTCCCGGATAAAGTGATTTATCGCATTTATGCGACTGTCGCGCGACTATGGTCGCATAAATGCAACCATCATCTTCCGTTGATTTGTCAGAAAAATATTCAACTATTCAATATCTATCATCATTTATTTTTTATCCGTTCTGGCATTAGTCTTGCTGTAATACTTTGTGAATAGTTGTTACACAAAGGAGCATAGATGAGACTCGCCCTTTCGGTATTTAAAGATTGTATTTCCACCGTGTTTGACGCGGCAGATCAGTTTTTGATTGTTGAAACGGATGGAACGAATAATTACAGAAGAATATCTGAAAAATTCCTTGCGACAGATCCGACCGGTCGGGCCGCTCAGCTCAAGAACCAGAGCGTTGATGTCTTAATTTGCGGAGCGATTTCAAGGCCGATGCAGTTCGCTATTATATCGCAGGGCATTACGGTTCATTCATTTATCAGAGGAGAGGTCAACCATATTATTGAAGCGTATCAAAACAATCAGCTTGGCGGAACGGCGTTTCTCCTGCCCGGGTGTCGCAGAAGAGCAAGGGGAAATGGATTCGGAAAAGAACGCGGCGTTCGCTGCCGATGGCGATAACACGTTGGTTTGATACGGCAGCCAATAGCCGGCTTCAGGTGAATCGATAAGTGGTCTGGTGAAAGAAAATCTTTTTCTTAAAAAGTAATTTTTTAAAGGAGATTATAAAATGTTTAGATTGCCCCAAATGATAAAAAAATATCGCAATATCATAACAATCATTCTGTCATTGGCGGGAATCGGCATTATGGCCTATTATAACAATTGCGATACGGAATGCAGCTATCTCAAGGGCGACATTCTGGGCATTGATCTGAAATGGATCGGAATGATTTACATGGCTGCGGTTATTCTTTTTGCCGCATGTAACCAATCCTCTTTTGTCAGAGCGCTGCTGGCGGCAGGACTGGGCGTGGAAGTCCATCTTTACGCTTTTCAGATTAAAAATGATGTCTATTGTCCTTTTTGTCTGGCATTTTCCGTCGTGTTAATTTTGGCTTTCATCATTAATTACGAGCTTCCGTCTGCGTGGCGTGAGCAACGGAGCCGGATGTGGCTTTATTTTCTGGGAGAGGTTGAATTTCCTTTTATCGGACTGCGGAAGCTGCCTTTATTGCTATTCAGTCTTCTGGGTTACCTGACGATCTTATTTACCTTCTCCGGATCTGTAACCCCGGTTTACGGACAGAATGCCCCTCATTCCATTGAAGAACCCGATAAAGGACTTTATGAAGTTATTGCATTGGCCGATTTAAAAAGCAAACCGGAAGAGAATAGAATTAAAATGAATATTGCAAAGGAGAAAAAAAGTGAATCAACGCATTCCTAAAGAATTGTTTTTTACCAAAGGGGTCGGTACGCACCGGGAGCAGCTTCATTCTTTTGAACTGGCCCTGCGCGACGCCGGCATTGAAAAATGTAACCTGGTGCAGGTTTCCAGTATCATGCCGCCCGGCTGCCGGATTATTTCGCGGATGGAGGGTCTGAAAAAACTGAAACCGGGCGCCATTACCTTTTGCGTGATGAGCCGCTGCTGCAGTAACGAACCTCATCGTCTGATTTCGGCGTCCGTCGGTTGCGCGATTCCCATGGATAAGAAAACATACGGTTACATCAGTGAACATCATTCCTTCGGCTATAATGAAAAACAGACAGGCGACTATGCGGAAGACCTGGCCGCGGCCATGCTGGCCTCCACGCTGGGCATTGATTTCAACGTGGACGAAAGCTGGGATGAGAAGAAGGAGCTGTTTAAGATCAGCGGGAAAATCGTCGGAACAAGAAATACAACACAATCGACTGTTTTAAAAACAAAAAATTACACAACGGTGTTGGCGGCCGCTGTCTTTGTTTTTTAAATTCGAGGGAAAGCAATAAAGGAGAAAAATCATGACGGAAAGTAATCGTAGCGGAAAAAGAATTGGAGGCGGCCAGAGACAAGGCGCCGGGATGGGCCGCGGCCGCGGAGGTCAGGGGCGTATGGGTGGCCCCAGAGCCGCGGGCCCTGTCGGCAACTGTCTTTGCCCGCAGTGTGGTCATCGTGAGGCCCATGAAAGAGGAGTCCCCTGCATTAAGACAAAATGTCCGGAATGCGGAGCGGCGATGATCAGAGAATGAATATTTATATAAGGAGGTTTGATTATGCCAAGAGGAGATACAACAGGCCCTATGGGAATGGGACCGATGACAGGCAGAGGAGCCGGATATTGCGCAGGTTACGGCATGCCCGGTTATATGAATAACGTTCCGGTAAGAGGTTTTGGAATGGGTTTGGGACGTGGCGCCGGCTTTGGCGGCCGAGGCGGAGGTTTCGGCTTCCGTAATCGTTTTTACGCTTCCGGCGTGCCGGGACGGGCGTGGTATGGAAGCGGTATGGCGGCATCTTATCCAAATCAGGATCCGGAAACTGAAAAACAGTTTCTAAATAATCAGGCGGAACTCCTGCAGAAAGAGATGGACGCCATCAAACAAAGATTGGATGCTCTAAGTAATACGTCGCAAAAAAAATAGCCTCTTTTGCGAAGCCCGCATGGAGCTCATCCATGCACGGCGGTGATGGCGTGTAAGTCGCCGCTTTGCGCCGTCACCGCAACCATTCATTGCAGATAAAGGAGATATTAAAATGAAAATCGCATTAACAACATCAGGCGATGATTTAAACGCAACACTGGACAGTCGTTTTGGAAGAGCGCCGAAATTTCTTATCTATGACCTGGATGCCAAAACCTTCGAGGTCATTGATAACGAACAGAATCTCAACGCGGCTCAAGGCGCCGGTATTCAGTCGGCACAGAACATCGCCCGAAGCGGTGTGCAGGCCATCATTACGGGCCATTGCGGCCCCAAAGCTTTTCGAGCGCTTCAGGCGGCAGGCATTAAGATATACAATGCCGATGCTGCGACAGTCACGGAAGCGTTGGATCAATACCGTACCGGGAAATTAATGGAAGCTCAATCAGCTGACGTGGATGGTCACTGGGTATGAATAAATGCGAAATTTTATATTGGACGATCGGCATCATCCATAGTGAGCATAAAGAAGAGGATAAAACGCCCGTTCAACCGGTTTACGCGAAAGGCTGCAAAGGCTCCGTTGAACTGTTCCCGGAATTTGTGGAGGGACTTCGTGATCTGAATGAGTTTTCACACATTTATCTGATTTATCATTTTCACAAAGTGCAGCAGGTCAAACTGGTCGTGAAACCCTTCTTGCAGGATGTTTATCATGGCATTTTTGCGACACGCGCGCCTTTCCGCCCAAATCCTATCGGATTAAGTGTCGTGGAACTGCTCGGCATTGAAGGTAACATTTTGCATCTGGATGGCGTGGATATTCTGGATGGAACGCCGCTTCTGGACATCAAACCTTACACGGCCAAGTTCGATCTTCACGACGTCAAAAAAAACGGCTGGCAGGACGACGTTGACGAACAAACCGCCCACAAAAGAGGAAAAAGAGGATATCGTTCATGAAAATGTCTCTGGATTGCATACCCTGTTTCGTCCGTCAGGCAATGGACGCGGTAAAAATGTCGGCGTCATCGGATGAAGTGCGGCAAAATCTAATGCATAATGTTTTACAATGGTTGGCTGACGTGGATTTGAATCAGACACCGCCCGCCGCGTCACAGATCATTCACCGGCGCCTGCGTGAACTTTTATCAACCGATGACCCTTATCGTTCATCCAAGAGCATGCACAATGAAATGGCGGCAGCGCTGGTTCCCGCAATCCGTAAATATATTGAACTATCATCTGATCCTTTTCTCATGGCGGTTCGTTACGCCATCACTGGCAACATCATTGATCTGGGGGCGAAAAACAAAATAGGCTACGGAGATATTTATGAAGATCTGCAAAATGCTTCGATACAACCCATATTTGGCGACATCGAGGCTTTCCGGAAAGCCGTTTTAAACGCTGAAACAATATTATATCTGACCGACAATGCCGGTGAAATATTTTTTGACGGTTTGCTGATTGAGCAGATGAAAAACGCACGTGTGACGCTCGCTGTCCGCGGCGCTCCGGTCATTAACGACGCAACCCGTTCAGATGCACAGGCAGCGGGACTTGATCAAATCGCTGCAATTATCGATAACGGCTCAGATGCTCCCGGAACAATCCTGGACGATTGCAGCAGCGAATTTCGCCGTATTTTTAACGAAGCGGATGTGGTCATTGCCAAGGGGCAGGGAAATTTTGAAAGTCTCTCCGATGAACCACGCGAAATCTTTTTTCTTTATAAAACCAAATGTCCTGTGATCAGCCGGCATTCGGGATTTTGCATGGGAACGTATGTTTTAGCGCATCGCTCTCACGGTCAGTCTATGCTTGAGGCAAGAAGTTAACGATGAGAGCAGGGGTCATTGCATCTGAACTCAAAATTCACGCGCCATTTACGGCTTTTGGTACCGTGACGGGGATTATCATTATGGCTGCTTTCATTCAATTTAAGGTCTCCAAAGAAATTTCTTCGGGTTTATTCTGGACGCTTCATCCTCTTCATGTGCTGGTCAGTGCGTTGGTCACCACCGCCATGTACCGTTTACATTCAAATGGCGGAATATGGCGCACAATCGTCATCGGCTACGTCGGTTCGGTAGGCATTGCAACATTGAGCGATTCGCTCATGCCTTTTGCGGGAGAATGGATGCTGAACATGCCTCATCGGGATATCCATCTGGGATTTATTGAAAAATGGTGGCTGGTCAATCCCTTGGCTTTTGCGGGAATTGCCATCGGATATTTATGGCCAAAAACAAAAGTATCCCATGCGGGACATGTTTTTTTAAGCACATGGGCTTCTCTTTTCCATATTCTGATGGCCATGGGTCCAACCCCGGACGTTGCCACCGCCGTGCTTATAGCCTTTTTTCTATTTTTAGCAGTATGGGTGCCCTGCTGCACCAGCGACATCGTTTTCCCTCTTCTTTGGATTAACGAAAAGGAGACCAACGCGTTATGAAAATAGCTGTCGCATCAGGAAAGGGAGGAACCGGTAAAACAACTGTCAGTGTTAACCTGGCACGTGTGTTTGCAGGAGAGGTGCTGCTTGGTGATTGCGATGTGGAAGAACCCAACGACCATTTATTTTTAAAAACATCCGGTCACACGGAAAAAATCATCGGCATTCCGGTGCCGGAGGTCAACGAAGACCTCTGCAACTCCTGCGGTGAGTGCGCAAAAATCTGTCAGTTCTCCGCCATTGTCACATTCGGGACAACACCGCTTGTGTTTCCGGAAATGTGTCATGGTTGTGGTGGCTGCACCCTAGTCTGTCCCACCAAGGCTATCAGTGAGAAAAATCGCCCCATCGGCGTTATTGAAATATCGAAAGCGGGTAATATCAAGCTTATAACGGGTAAGCTATTTGTCGGAGTTGCTCTGGCTCCGCCGCTTATCCGTGCCGTAAAAAATACGTTGCCGATTGATGTTTCGGCCATTTTGGATGCACCGCCCGGCACATCCTGTCCGGTCATTGCCGCGATCAGGGATTCGGATTTTGTTCTGCTGGTGACAGAACCGACGCCTTTCGGTTTGCACGATTTATCGCTGGCGGTGGATATGGTCAGAGAGTTGAATCTGCCCTTTGGCGTTCTTGTCAACCGAATGGGCAGCGGGGATAACCGCGTTCATGAATTCTGTCGAAAGGAAAACATTCCCATTCTGATGGAAATTCCCGATGACCGGCAAATCGCGGAAAATTACTCACGGGGCATTCTGATGGTGGACGCCCTGCCATACTACCGGGAACATTTTGAAAATCTTCTGGAGAAGATAACCGATTTGAAAAAGAAAGGATAACCTAAAATGCCGACTTATGAATATGAATGCAGCAAGTGCGGTCTGCATTTTGAAAAACAGCAAAGCATAAATGATGAGCCTTTATCAGTCTGCCCCGAATGTCAGGGTGACGTAAAACGGCAGATCAGCGGCGGAAGCGGCTTCATTATGAAATCGACAGGTACCAGTCGTCGCGATCACATGAAAGGTTGTTCCCTCGAAGAAACGGGAACAACCTGCTGCGGTGCAAAGCAACGATGCGGTCACTCACCCTGTGGAGATTAAAATGTCAGAAAGAGTTTATCAATATGTCTATGGTCCCGTCCCGTCCCGCAGGTTAGGGAAGTCCCTGGGAGTAGACATCGTACCGTATAAAACCTGCACGTATGATTGCATCTACTGTCAGTTGGAAAAAACGACAAATAAAACGACCGTGAGGCTCGACTATGTTCCTGTAGCTGATGTGTTGTCGGAAATCGAAGAAAAGTTATTAACGAAGGTTGAATGCAATTACATCACCATTGCCGGTTCGGGAGAACCGACCCTGCACGCATCCATCGGTGAAATCATCGGTAAAATAAAAGAGAAGACGAACATTCCGGTAGCCGTTCTGACCAACGGGTCTCTGCTTTATCTGCCGGAGGTCCGCCAATCATTGATAAAGGCGGATATCGTCATTCCTTCGCTGGATGCCGGCAATGAGCAACTTTTTCAATATGTCAATCGCCCCCATCAGGATATTTCTTTTGACCGGATGGTTCAGGGGCTGATTGATTTTTCAAAACAATTTACTGGGCACATCTGGCTGGAAGTTCTCCTGGTTTCAGGAATTACCGGCCTTGCGGAGGAAGTAAAAGAAATAGCGGCATTGACTGAAAAAATCCGCTTGGAAAAAGTTCAGCTCAATACGGTAAGCCGTCCGGCTTATGAAGATTTTGTCAGCGCCGTGAATTCAAAACAAATGAAGGAATTGGCCGGTTTGTTTTCCTGTCCCGTGGAAATTATTGAAAATACATCTTTGGCCGAACTTTATGATACCTCTCTATCAGAAACAACTGACCAGGATATTTTAAATCTCTTGGCCAGAAGGCCATGCACACTCGACGGAATCAGTACCGGACTGGGAATGCATCCGCACGACGTGGCGAAAAAGCTGAAAAGTCTTTTAGATAAACGGCTCATCACCGCGTCGCGAGCCGAACATGGTCTGTTTTATAAGACTACAGAAACAAACCATTCTTGAGATGACTATGGAAAAGAAATTTAAAATACCGATTGCAGCCGAGGGATTGAAGCTTATCTCTCTAGTGCTAATTTTTTCCGCTTGCATGTTTATTTCGGGATATAACGTTATAGGATTAATATCATTAATCATTACATTGTTTTTCATGTTCTTTTTCCGGGACCCGAATCGCGATGTTCCAGAGGGAGATCATATCATTGTCTCACCTGCCGACGGGAAAATAGTTTCCATCAAAGAAATTTTTGAAAATGATTATCTCCACATGGATGTCAAGAGAATAAGCATATTTCTTTCTGTATTCAATGTGCATATCAATCGCATACCCATCGGCGGCAAGGTGGAGCGTGTTCAGTACATCCCCGGTAAATTTCACATAGCGGCTGTGGAAAAGGCTTCGCTGGAAAACGAACAGACAGCGATTGTTATATCGGACGGTCAGCGGAAAATGCTTGTAAAACAGATAGCCGGAATCATAGCTCGCCGCATTGCCTGTTATGTGAAGCCGGGGGACATGGTACAAAAAGGTGCCCGCTTTGGCATGATATACTTCGGTTCACGGACAGATATTTTCCTGCCTAAGGATGCAGAGATAAAAGTAAAATTGGGCGATAGGGTCAAAGGGGCAAAGGATATTATCGCTATATTAAAATAGATACTTTGATGGAGAAAGAAGAACAGGGTTATTATGATCGAAAACGAATTAATGGAAAATCATCAGCGTTATTTGGATCGGATAGAGCTTTATCGGAAATTCGGATACGATATCGATCTGGAACGTTCTTTTGTCATTGGAAAATCGATGCCGGTATCGGGCAACATTCTGGAGGCCGGTACGGGCAAGGGCTATTTCACGCTCGCTCTGGCGCGGGCAGGATATAAATTTTTTTCTTTGGATATTTCCGCCGTGGAACAGAAATTCGCCCTGCTCAACCTGATGTATTACGGATTGCAGCCGCAGGTGACTTTTCTCGTCGCCGATGTTGAATCCATCCCCTGCAACGACGGTTTTTTTGATGTGATTTTTGCCGTGAACATGATTCATCACCTTTCCTCTGTCCGCAAGGTCTGTGATGAATTTATCCGGATTCTATCGCCGGCTGGTAAAATCGTATTGAGTGATTTTAACGAAAAGGGACTCGCGATATTGGACAGGATTCACGAGCGCGAAGGAAGACGCCACGACGTCAGCGGCGGCACCATGGCGGAGATGAAGACCATCCTGATTGAACGCGGATTCTCCATCAAAGAATATCGGAGTACCCTGCAGGATCTGATTATTGCATGTCCCCTGATTCAATGATTTCTCTGGAAAAAGAAGCGATGATTTATAAAAAAATACAGGAATCATAAAAATGGAAAGCGCGGAAGAGACAAAAAAATATGTGGATACCTGCAAGAAAGCATTCTGGCAGAATGTTTTCCGGGTTGAAACAGACTACCTGCTTTCGCATCTTCAGGGCAGCCATGACATTTTAAGCGTCGGTTGCGGACCGGCGATGATTGAGGGTAAATTGAATGAGAAAGGTTTTTGTGTCACCGGTCTGGATATTTCCACTGAAGCGTTGAAATGCGTTCCGGGTAGCATTAGAACCGTGACAGGCCGGGCGGAAGATATGCCGTTTCCGGAATCTTCCTTTGATGCCGTTATTTACGTTGCCTCACTCCAATTTATAGATGATTACCAAGAAGCTTTGCGTCGATCCGCATCCGTTTTACGAACCGAGGGCAGAATCATCGTCATGCTGCTGAACCCGCACTCTGATTTTTTTAAAAAGATGCGCGCTGAACCTGAATCATACGTTAACTTTATCAGACATTGCGATTTGCATGGCATTGAACGTTTGATGGCTGAACTCTTTTCCATTCAGACAGAATACCTGCTCGGAATTGAAGGCGAAAAAATATTTGAAAGCAATGACCCGTGCAAGGCCGCCCTGTATGTGATTAATGGAACGGGAAAAAATAGAGTTATATGTAAAGATACTGAGGAAAAATGTCCATGAGAGAACTCGTCATCATAAGCGGCAAAGGAGGAACGGGAAAAACCAGTGTGACGGCGTCTCTGGCGGCGCTGGCCAAACGTTCGGTCATCTGCGACTGCGATGTGGATGCGGCGGACCTTCATCTGGTGCTTACGCCGCTAATCAAAGAAGAGCATGAATTCATCAGCGGTCACGAAGCTGTTATTCGGCAGACCGACTGCATCGGCTGCGGCATTTGCGAGGACGTTTGCCGCTTTAATGCGATTCACAGCAAACAAACTCATAAGGGAGAACTTTTATTTTCGGTTGATCCGATTGCGTGTGAAGGCTGCAAGGTGTGTGTGGAAATGTGCCCGGAGAAAGCGATTGATTTTCCCGATTGCAACTGCGGCAAGTGGTTTATCTCCGAAACGCGTTTGGGGCCAATGGTGCACGCGCGCCTGGGGGTTGCTGCTGAAAACTCCGGCAAACTGGTTTCCACCGTGCGGCGGGAAGCCCGTTCCATCGCGGAAAAAGAAAATTATGAATTGATTATTGTGGACGGTCCTCCCGGCATCGGCTGTCCGGTCATTGCCTCGGTGACAGGCGCCTCGCAGGTTCTGGTTGTTACCGAACCGACGGTTTCGGGAGAGCATGATCTGGAACGGGTGCTGGGCCTCACCCGTCATTTTCAAATTCCCGCGGCTGTCTGCGTCAACAAATGGGATATCAATCCCGACATGACCGTACGCATCGAAGAAAGAGCTGTCAAACTGGGTGCGAAAATTGCGGGGCGCATCCGATACGATAGCGCCGCAACGAAAGCCCAGATTCAGCAAAAAGCCGTGGTGGAAATAGAAACGCCAAGTGCCGAAGACATTCGGCAACTTTGGAAAAATCTAAATATTAGGGAGGAATAGGATTCATCATGAGTGAGTTAGTGAATCTTGAAGAAGTTTATGCGACGGCAAAAAAACATGCCGACGCGCCTCATCATATGGGACCAATGGACTCTTTTAGCGGTCACGCCAAAATTACAGGTCCCTGCGGTGATACGATGGAGTTCTGGATTCTGATCGAAGAAGACAAAATCCGGAAAGTCTCTTTTATCACGGATGGTTGCGATCCTTCGAAAGCCTGCGGCTCGATGACAACCTGTATGGCTAAAGGCAGGACTATTGCAGGGGCAAGAGAAATCAGCCAGCAGGATGTCCTCAATGCTCTGGACGGGCTTCCCGAGGATCATGAACATTGCGCTCTTCTGGCAACCAATACGTTGAAAGCGGCTTGTGAAGATTACATTTTAAAAGAAAAGTCAAAAGGAGGATGAAGTAGTGGAAGAGAAAAAAACTTGTGATACGTGCGGCGATTCCAGCTGCGCGGCTAAAACGAAGAAAAAGGAGGAAACTCCTGAGGAATACGCTGATCGCCGCAAGTTGCAGGCGACGCTATGCCGCATTCAGAAGAAAATCGTCGTTCTTTCCGGCAAGGGTGGCGTCGGCAAAAGCACTGTAGCCGTTAATCTGGCCACCGCGCTTGGGCTGAATGGCCTGCGGGTCGGTTTACTGGATGTCGATATTCACGGCCCCAGCGTGCCCACCATGCTGGGCTTGGAAAATGAGACCCTGAAAGGCGGTCCGGACGGACTTTTCCCGGTTGAACTCGGTGGATTGAAAGTCATTTCTCTGGGGTTTTTACTGCAAAATCCAGACGACGCGGTTATCTGGCGCGGTCCGATGAAGATGGGCGTCATCAAACAGTTCCTGACTGATGTGCATTGGGGCGACCTGGATTATCTAGTTGTTGATGCTCCTCCGGGCACGGGTGACGAACCGTTATCTTTGTGTCAGTTGATTCAACCGCTGGACGGCGCAATTATTGTTACCACGCCGCAGAAAGTGGCGGCTGTCGATGTTCGCAAATCCATCAGTTTCTGCAAGCGCCTTGATGTGCCGGTGCTGGGTGTCGTCGAAAACATGAGCGGATTTGCCTGTCCGAAATGCGGAGAAATCACCCAGATTCTGCCCTCAGGCGGTGGAAAGAAAATCGCGACGGACATGAATGTGCCCTATCTGGGCGCGATTCCGATGGACCCGGCCATCGCCCAGTCCGGGGACACCGGCAAAGTGTTTGTGTACCATTTTTCCAAGACCGCCACCGGGAAAGTGATGCAGGATATTATTAACCGGATCACTGATGATCTTAATAAAACAAAAATTTTGAATTCATAAGGAGAGGAAATCATGAAAATAGCCATACCGTTAGCAGAAGGGAAACTGACCGCGCATTTCGGACACTGCGCCGGTTTTGCGATTATCGAAGTCGATGACCAGACAAAAAAAATCATTATGCGGGAAGACATCCCCGCGCCACCCCATCAGCCGGGGCTCCTGCCTCCCTGGCTCGCCGAACGCGGCGCAACGATGATTATCGCGGGCGGCATGGGGCAGCGTGCTCAGCAATTATTCGCCGAGCAGGGCATTCAGGTGGTTGTCGGCGCTCCCGCGGAGTCTCCGGAAAAATTGATTACCGAATATTTTGCGGGAACGTTGCAGACGGGAGAAAACATCTGCGACCACTAAATCCAAAAGGAGGATGGGCGCCATGACAAAAGCTGTTTTAAAACCAGTCGATAAGGTTGAGATTTTAACGTTACAGGATAACTACATTGATATCACGGCACTGGACAGCAATGCCGTCGTCATGCGCGCCACACCACTCAAAGACGGCGAAATCGCCGCCTCTGTTCTGGCGGAACACGGTTTTTCGGCGCTCGTAAGAACCACCACGGATGGAAAAACGCATACGCTGCTTTTCGATTTCGGATTTTCCGAAAACGGCGCGGCGCAGAATGCGGCAACCCTGGGCGTTGATATGACAGACGTGGAAGCCGCGGCCTTATCCCACGGACACAGCGATCACACGGGCGGCATGGAAAAACTCGCGGCCATGATCGGCAAAAAGAATATCCCTTTTTTCGCCCATCCGTCCGCGTTTAAATCACCGCGCTACCTCAAATTCGGAGAGGAAATCAAAATTTACTTCCCGAAATTTACCCGCGAACGGATTCAACAGGCGGGACTAGCCCTGGTCGAAGCGGCAAAACCGTGCGCCATGCTTGACGATACCATTCTTTTTCTGGGCGAAGTTCCCCGGACAACGGATTTCGAAACAGGGTGGCCGCTGCCTCATTGCCAACAAGAGGGGAAGGAAGTCTGGGATGCCATCGAAGACGACACCTCCATCGTCATGCATCTCAAAGACAAGGGGTTGGTGGTTCTTTCCGGATGCGCGCACGCGGGAATCATCAACACCGTACATTACGCGATGAAGGTGACAGGCATCGAGAAGGTGCATGCCGTCATGGGTGGATTCCATCTTTCGGGGCCGTTTTTTGAACCGATCATCGACCGCACAACGCAGGAATTCAAGAAGATCAATCCGGCATATATGATTCCGACGCACTGCACCGGCCGGAAAGCGATCATGGAAATGGAAAAGCAAATGCCGGAACAATTTATTCTGAACATGGCTGGAACAAAACTGACATTTAACTAGTCGCGCCGATTCATACGATTTATGACTGCGCTTACTATTTATAAAGATAATATCAAATAAATAAAAGGAGATATTCATGAAGGAACTACTTGTTTTTCACAGCGGCAATCCAGGTTGAGTAAGCTGCAAAAAGGCTATAGGCGTAGCCAAAGCAATGAAAACAAAATTCGGAAAAATACTGAATTTAAAGATTTTTACGACAGACTCAGAGGAAGCATTACGATACCAGTTCAGAAGTTCCACGAATGTTCTTTTTGAGGAAGAATATGTTCCGATTGATGTTGCAACAGACACTGATAAAATGGATGCCTATTTATCCTCAAGACTGGGAATATAAAAATATTGAGACTAAGGAAAACTTTATGACAAAAAAAGCGTTTCAGGATTACTATCCCGATGATTTAAGCCACTGTTACGGCTGCGGACGACTCAACGAGCAAGGCCTGCAAATCAAAAGCTACTGGGACGGCGAAGAATCCGTCTGCATTCACCAACCGGATTCCCGCTACATGGCCATTCCCGGTATGGCTTACGGCGGACTGATTGCATCGCTGATCGACTGCCACTCCACAGGAACAGCCGCGGCAGCCAAATACCGGGAGGAAAACCGCGAGATGGATACGTTGCCTCCCATTCGTTTTCTGACGGCCTCCCTGCACGTAAATTATCTTCTGCCGACACCGATCAACGGGCCGCTTGAAATCCGAGGAAAGGTGAAACTAGTCAAAGGACGCAAAGTCGTTATCGAGTCCCGGTTGATCGCCAGCGGCCAGGTATGCGCCACCGGCGAGGTGATTGCTGTTCAGGTACCTGAAGCATTGATGCCTGTCACTTCTTAATATTTTTAAAAAAGAAGTGTTACATTGATTCAGATCAATGCATGCGCATTCACAAACTGTTAACCGATAAAAAGATGAAGTTTCAATATTTTCAATTTAGGAGAGATATATGGCTAAAAAAAGAATCATCGTCATCGGCGGGTCAGCCGCCGGTCCCAAGGCGGCAGCGAAAGCCCGCCGCATCGACAACGATGCGGAAGTGATTATCCTGCAGAAAGAAGCAGACCTTTCCATGGCATCCTGCGGCTACCCGTATTATGTGGGTGGTTTTTTTAACGACCGTAATCAGCTTTTATGCACGCCCGCCGGCGTCGTGCGCAATCCCATGTTTTATCTCAACGCCAAGGACATTGAAGCCCGCGTCAATACCGAAGTCACTAACATTGATACAAAAAATCATTCGGTATCTTTTAAAAACGCGGTTTCCGGAGAAATAGGCATGTTGACGTATGACAAACTCATCATCGCCACCGGCGCCGTTCCGCGTATGCCGCCCGTACCGGGGACGGACCTTGACGGCATCACGACATTGCAATCCATGAAGGACGCGGATTTTCTGCGCAAAGTCCGCGACGAAGGAAAAATCAAGAAAGCCGTGGTCATCGGTGGTGGATTGATCGGCATCGAAACCTGCGAAGCACTGCAATTGGCCGGCATCGAAATCACTGTCATTGAACTGCTTCCTCAATTACTCACGTTCCTGGATTGGGAACTGGCCAAGCTGGTGGAAAACCATGTGCGGAGCAAGGGCGCCAACGTCATCACTGAAAACGGCATTGCCGCCTTCCTGGGTGAAGACGGAAAACTCACGGCGGTGAAACTGCAAAACGGCACGGAACTCCCCTGCGAACTGGCCGTCGTAGCCATCGGTGTCCGTCACAACGTCAAGCTGGCCAAAGATGCCGGGGTGAAAATCGGCGATCTGGGCGGCGTTGAGGTCAATGAATACATGCAGACTTCCGACCCGGATATTTACGCCGTAGGCGATTGCGTGGAAACCCTTCACCGGATCACCGGAAAGAAAGTCCATGCGCCTTACGGTGATCTGGCCAATCTTCAGGGACGTGTGGCGGGCGAAAACGCCGCCTCAACAAACTGCGTGACCTTTCCGGGAACGATTCAAACCGGCATCTGCAAAGTTTTCGATTACGGGGCAGGCTCCACTGGTCTTTCAGAAACGGCTGCCAAACGTCTGGGCTATTCTGACATTATCACGGTGATGAACGCCAGTCCCGACAAGCCGGGATTTATGGAAGGGAAACTTCTGGTCACCAAACTGGTGGCGGACAAGAAAACCGGCCGCGTGCTGGGCGCGCAGTGTATCGGTCCCGGCAATGTTGCCAAACAGATTGCCCAATGGGCGATGGCCATTCAGGGTAAAATGACGGTGGAAGATCTGATTAACGCCGATTTGCCTTACGCACCACCCTTCTCCCTGGCTATTGATCATTTTATCGCCACGGCGCATATTATGCAAAATAAAATCAAGGGGAGAATGAAAGGTATCAGTTGCAGGGAAGTTCATGATAAAATACAAGTCGGGGAGAAACCTTTCCTGATTGATACACGCGGTCCCGAAGAATTCGAGGAAATGCGGCTGGGCATCGGAGAGACGCTGATTCCTCTGGGGGCTTTACGCAAAAGGTTCAAGGAACTTCCAGAGAACAAGAACAGGGAAATCATCTGCTACTGCAAGATTTCACTGCGCGGGTACGAAGCGGCGCTGGCATTGGAAGGCAATGGTTGGAAAAACGTCAAAGTCATGGAAGGTGGCATTATGGCCTGGCCATATCCACGGGAAAAATAACTATTAATAAGGAGGTATGATCATGATGGCTATACAAAGGAAAAAAATAAATTTGTTTTTAGCCGTTCTATTTTCGGCGCTTATTCTGTCTTTCGCATGTGATGCCAGAGCTGACGATTGCAGCGCCTGTTCGGCTGCATCACGGAGCGATTCCCTGCTGGGAATGGGCGGCATTGAATACCTGATTGAACAGCAACAGGAAAATGTATCACCTTTTAACGCTGAACTGAGGATCGGCGGCCTTTATGACTCGCGCGTCGGTTCCTCAACGGGCAGTGAGGATGAAGATTCGGACACAGCTCTGACGGCCAGATTGGCGCTGGGCTGGCAGGCCCCGATGATGGGAAACTTCGGTGTGCGTCTGGATTATCGCGGATACGCGGATTTCCATCAGGACTATGACGAATACGACATGATCGATCAGAGTATTTCTATAGAACCTCTTTATAAAGCCGGACAATTTATTTTCAGCCTGCCCCTGTCTTTCAATTTAGCCTTGCAGGACGGAGATCATGATTACAACCGATATGCGGTTTCACCCACCCTAACCTATCTAATTCCCAATACAAAGCAGGCGCTGGCTTTTTATGGAATCGCGGCAAAAATCGAAGACAAGGATGAAGATGAATGGTTTGATGATGACGGTAAAACCTTCGGTGGCGGTCTGGCGTATTTGTATTATTTCGCGAACAAGAGCCGTCTGCGGTTGTCTGTGGACTATCAGCATTCCGAGTATGATTCTCTGGTCTGGCAGTACCAGATCACTTCTGACTACCAGGAAGAGCGAGACAGCAACGCGCTTGTGGCCAGTCTGGATATGCTGTTTCAGTTGACCGATCATTTTGGACTCTACCTTAACTATGCCTTTATTCACTCCACATCCAACGTGGATGTTTACGAATATAACCGGCATCTGGTCGAGGGAGGACTGGCGCTGAAATTTTAATTCTGGGAAAACTTAGCTGAACGGCTACGAATATTTTTCGGGCACAAAGGCCTCAAAAGGAAAGAAAGGATTTCAAGGATGAAAAAATTTGCCCTGTTTGTTTTTAACGGAGATCCGATGTGTTTTATCCATGTGCTGCTCAACGCGCTGGATATGAAAGCCAAGGGTCATGAAGCAAGAATCATTCTGGAGGGAGCTTCGGTCAAACTGATTCCCGAACTGGTCAAACCTGAAAATCCGCTGAACGGATTATGGAAGAAGAACAGTGAAGCCGGTCTTATTGAAGGTGTCTGCAAGGCCTGTTCCGGTAAGTTGGGGACTTTGGAGACGGCGAAGGAACAGGGGTTGAAGCTTCTTGACGATATGTCCGGCCATCCCAGCATCGCGACATACCGTGATCAGGGGTATGAAATCATTACCTTCTGATCCAGACTTGTTTTGTTCAGGTGTAATGCGTAAAGGGGAAAATAATAAATTAAAAAGATCAAACAAAGAAAGGAGGTAATAACGTATGGCTGAAGAAATCAAGGCCGGATGTGCCAGACCCACTGGCGGACCGGTCGGCGAAAAACCCGAAGCGAAGAAAGAAACAACTCAACCCGCACCTGTCAAGGAGGTCAAAAGCATGGTCACTGTAGGAAAGAAAGCGCCCGACTTCACGGCGCCCGCGTATCAAAACGGTAAATTCATCAATGTGAAGCTCTCCGATTATCTGGGCAAATGGGTCGTCCTGTGTTTCTATCCGGGCGACTTCACCTTCGTCTGAGCAACCGAAATCTCGGCGGTCGCCGAGAAATATTCCGAATTCAAAAAACTGGGCGTTGAGGTTCTTTCCATGAGCGTCGATAGCGTTTTTGTCCATAAGATGTGGAATGACCATGAGCTCTCCAAGATGGTCAAGGGCGGCGTGCCCTTTCCCATGCTCTCCGACGGCGGCGGCAAGGTCGGAGACGTCTTTGGCGTTTACCTTCAGGACGCCGGCGTGGAAGCCCGCGGAAGATTTATCATTGATCCAGACGGCATCATTCAGGGTTTTGAAGTCCTAACTCCGCCGGTGGGCAGAAACGTAATGGAAAGCATACGTCAGATTCAGGCCTTCCAGCACGTCCGCAAGACCAAGGGCGCCGAAGCCACACCGTCCGGTTGGAAACCCGGCAAGACAACACTCAAACCCGGTCCCGATCTGGTGGGCAAAGTCTGGGAAGTCTGGCAGACAAAAATGGCGTTTGACGATTAACCTTTCCTCAAATCAACGGCGGGCAGCTTTTCCGACAAGTCTGCCCGCTGCATCATTTTTTCACAGGAGGATTTAAGATGAAACGTATTTCGACATTGTTTATTTTCATTTTTCTTTTCATAATATCAGCCTGCGCGGGAGCCGATGTCAAAGCAACGCCTTCCGCGTCCAGTCAAATAGCTCCTGACTTTACGCTCGCGGATCAGAACGGCAAATTATGGAAATTCAGTGATGCGGTCAAAGACTATCGCGCCGTGGTCCTGGCCTTTTACCCTAAAGACGACACCGGCGTCTGAATACGCCAGTTTGTTGAGTTTCAACAAAACATTGAAAAATACGAAGCAAGAAAAGTGAAAGTTATCGGATTGTCTCGCGATTCAGCCGAATCGCACCGCAAGTTTATCGCCAAGCGCGGCTTAAAAAACATGACCCTGCTCGTGGATGAAAAAGGCAAGGTCGCCAAAATGTATGACGCGGATCACTGGCTGCTGCCTTTTTCGAAGCGCGTTTATCTGATTATTGATCAGAAGATGAATGTTATTTACAAAAAGGATATGGGATTAATTGATATGCTTCCCAATCAGACCCAGACGCTGATCAACGAAATCGACCGTCAGATAAAATAAGCAGCGGCTGCCTCACTGATCGTCCCATTGCGGTTCCAACCAGGGCGCGGTTCCAAGCCGCGCCCTATCAAAACCACTTTTATGCGGAACAATTATTTATCACGAGAAATAAAATCCGATACCGCAGAGCAATAAAAATACAGCGATGACAGCATAAAGAATGATGCGTGATTTATTAATATCTTTCGTTGCTTTGTGATCATCACGTCAATGGCGAGCCGAAATGTCAAGAGCAAAGATTTGACCGCTCTTGCCCCTTTTACGGCTTGATGTTCTACGTTGCGTGATGCGGGATTGCCGTGATAGGATTCTTGATAATGAAGATTATAGAAAATTTATTCAATCAATCATCCTTGATTAAAGCAGAAGCCCGTAAACTCGGATTCGATGGCTGCGGCATTGCGCGCGTGGAAGCGCTCCAGGAAGACGCCGTTTATCTGAATGACTGGCTCGCGCGCCATTATCACGCCGGCATGGCTTACATGGAAAAACATACTGAAAAACGTTCTGATCCGGCAAAGCTGGTCGAAGGCGCCCTCTCGGTTATTTCCGTTCTTTTGAACTACTATCCGGCCAAAACGCAAGCCGATCCCGAAGCGCCGGTTCTCGCGAAATACGCCTTCGGAAAAGATTATCACGATGTTGTCAGAAAAAAGCTCAAGCACCTGTTGAATTACATTCATTCCGATATCGCGCCGGTGAGCGGCAGGTTTTTTGTTGACTCGGCACCGGTACTGCAGAAAGCGTGGGCTGTCCGCGCGGGCTTGGGCTGGATAGGGAAAAACACGTGTCTGATTTCTCCGCAGGTCGGTTCTTTTTGTTTTATCGGAACGCTTATCGTGAATATTCCCCTGCACTATGATAAAGCCGTTATCGCATCCTGCGGCAATTGCACGCTATGCATAGATGCCTGTCCCACGCAGGCCATTGTCGCTCCGCGTGTGCTTGATGCAAGACGGTGCATTGCGTATCTCACGATTGAAAACCAATCGAACATTCCAATGGAATTTGAGGGTAAGTTCGCATGCCGGGTGTTCGGCTGTGATATCTGTCAGGACATCTGTCCCTGGAATCACAAAGCCGTCGTGCATCAGGAGAAGGATTTTGATCCTGTTCCTGAGTTGCTGGAAATGACCCGCGCCAACTGGTACCGCATGGATGAGGAACAATTCAACAGATTTTTTAAAGGCTCCGCCGTGAAAAGGACCAAATTTAAAGGTCTGAAAAGAAACCTTGAATTTATTTCTGGGGGGAACGGTTCTTTGAGGTAATGTGATTTCGTACAGAGTGAGAAATTTTTATCAACTGGATATGGTGAAGACTTCTCCTCCCTTCTATCCCCGAAATGACAAACCTTTTGATCTTCAGCGCTCATCCGGAGGGATGTAATGCCGCAAAGCGCTGCCGGTGTAAATCTGTCGTGGTCTCCCGATTTTCAACGGCACGGAGTCATGCATTTCTTTCCACTGGGCAATCATGCCCGGCAGTCTTCCGATAGCGAACATGACCGTGAACATGTTGGTCGGAATGCCAATCATCCGGTAAAGAATGCCGCTGTAAAAATCGACGTTCGGATATAATTTACGCTCGATAAAAAAGTCGTCTTTTAGGGCTGCTTCTTCCAGTTCCATAGCAATATTAATAAGTGTATCATCATAATTGAATTTCTTAAAAATGGTTTGGCAATAATTTTTCAATATTAAGGATCGCGGGTCGTAGTTTTTATAAATCCGGTGGCCAAACCCGAAAAGACGGAATTTGCTGTTTTTGTCTTTCGCCGATTCGATGCACTGCTTGATAGACAGGTTGTCATTTTTAATTTCTTCAAGCATTTCGATCACTTTCTGATTGGCGCCGCCATGGAGGGGGCCCCAGAGCGCGCAGATGCCGGCGCAGATTGACGCGTAGAGATTGACCATGCTGGATCCAACCAGTCTGACGGTGGAGGTGCTGCAATTCTGCTCATGGTCGGCATGCAGAATCAACAGCACGGAGAGTGCTCTTTCAATATCCGGATCCGGAATATAAGGATTGATGGGACTGTCAAACATCATATACAGAAAGTTCGAAGCATATTTTAGATCACGTTTAGGATAGACATGCGGCTGTCCGATGCTGTGTTTATAAGAGTAAGCGGCAATCGTGCGGATTCTGGAGAGCAGTGAAGCAGCCATGATATCGAAATTTTCCGACTGAAAATCCTGAACATAATAATCCGTGTAATAAACGGACAGAGCGTTGACCATGGTCACCAGCATAGCCATCGGATGGGCCGTGGGCGGGAAGCCATCGAAGAAACGCAGCATTTCTTCGTGCATCATGGAGTTTTGCGTGAGCCGCTGCGAAAAAAGATTTTGCTGCTCCCTGGTCGGGAGATTGCCGTAAATCAACAAATAGGCTACTTCTGAGAAGCTGGCCTTTTCGGCAAGCTCTTCGATTGGAATGCCCCGGTAGCGCAAAATGCCTTTATCGCCATCAATATAGGTAATCGCGGATGTGCATGATCCGGTATTCTGAAAACCGACATCCAATGTGATGAGATTGGTTGCCTGCCTGAGAGAGTTGATATCAATTGCCTTTTCTCCCTCAGAACCTTCAATAATCTGAAAATCCACTGTGCGGTCTTTATAGGTCAGGGTTGCTTTATCCAATTTTTTAACTCCTCGGGTTGAATTTATTCGCTCTTCTTTCCACGGTGCAATGACTACAATAATTGGTCAAAATCTGTCAAGCACCGATTAACCGTGAGCATTCAGAATTTTTAATGATCTGTGCAAACAACAGAATGGCAGCAAATGATTGATCGCGCATTCACAATTTCACCTTTTTATGCTAAAAGTCATCATCAATTGTGATAATAAAATGACCGGGTATCAGACTACTTTTGAAATACATGTCCAAACAAGAAGCCATTAATAAAGCCATGTCCCTGTTTGATGAGGGATATGCGTGCTCGCAGTCCGTTTTACTTGCTTTCTGCAACCGTTTCGGGATGGATGAGGACAAGGCAAAAAGGATTGCTTCGACCTTCGGCGGCGGCATGGGCCGGCTGCGGGAAAAGTGCGGCGCCGTTACCGGCGGTTTTATGGTGCTGGGATTGGCGTACGGTAACACTAGCCCTCAGGACATGAAAACCAAGTTGGACGCTTATCAGAAAGTTCGCGAGCTAGACAAAAAGATAAAAGCGCTTCACGGCACCAGTACGTGCTCCGACTTGCTCAAGAAACATGTCACGGAATCGGAAGTCACCGAAAGAAAGCATCACAAAATCATCTGCTGTAAAGTCGTTGGTGATGTGGCGGGACTGTTATACGATATGTTAGATGATGAATTAAATCGCAACGATTGATTATTCAAATCTTACTTTGCAGACACGAGGAAAAGACTATGGCTGTTATTCTCCCAAAGCAATTAGGAACCCCGGAAGGCGAGTTGCTTTTCCGGGCGTCCGATAAAATATCCGATCTCAAAGAAGCGGTAAAAATCGTCAACACGTTAAAAGAAACGCTGGATTATTACAGCGGCGTTGGCCTGGCGGCGCCTCAGATCGGAATTTCCAAAAAAGTTTTCATCGTTCACCTTCAGCCGACAAAAGAAGATCCCGATTTGCCCGACATTCGCTGGAAAGCGTACATCAATCCGGAAATTCTGGAGATTTCATCTAAATCCAACGTTTACGCGGAAGGATGTTTGAGTGTTTTTTACGCAACCGTGTATGGCGCAGTCGCCAGACCGGATGGTTTGAAAATAAAATATTGGGATATGAACGGCAAAGAACATATTGATGAGATTGATCATCCGTTTCACGCGCGGGTCATCCTGCACGAAAATGATCATTTAAACGGCAAGGTGTTTTTGCAGCGGATGAACCCCGAAGATTTTTCACAATTACACTGGGAAGAAGATTTGGATATCAGGAAAAAATGATCAGGACATTATTCCTGGTTTTGTGCTAATTTACCATCCACAATGGACAACGATCTTATCACAACCTACAGGTTATTTCTCAAAGACAGTGTCCGGAAGGTCATTGATTTTTCCCAAACGGATCAAAGCAGGGGTCTGGATCCTCCACCGGTTGAGAAACCCTATTCAAAGGACGCCAAACTTATTGATCTCGTAAAATGGGATCGCCTGAAACATATCGGCGACATTCACCTCAAAACAGCCATCGCTGCGCGTGAAAGCAGACGGTCTTACGGCCGTCAGCCGTTATCCATCGAGGAATTGTCTTTTCTCCTGTGGGCGACCCAGGGAATCAAAAAGCAGATTGACGAGGGGCATGCCCTGAGAACGGTGCCTTCCGCGGGATGCCGCCATGCCCTGGAAACGTATCTTTGCGTTTTGCGGGTCGAGGGGCTGGAGCAGGGAATTTACCGTTATCTGCCGGTGGAACATCAGTTGTTGTTCGAGTTTACAGAGGATAATCTGATCAAAAAAATATGGCAGGCGGTTTTTGGTCAAACCTATCCCCGGGACGCGGCGGTGACGTTTATCTGGACGGCCATCCCCTACCGGATGGAATGGCGCTATGATATTGCCGCGCATAAAGTGATCGCCATTGACGCCGGTCATGTCTGCCAGAACCTTTATCTGGCCTGCGAGGCCATCGATGCGGGTACGTGTGCCATCGCGGCGTATGATCAGGAAGCAATGGACAAACTGCTTCGTGTTGACGGAGAAAACGAATTTACCGTGTACCTTGCATCTGTCGGGAAAAAACCAAAGGACTAGGGAGAAATATTTCATGGCTAAAGTAACCGAAGAGATTAAGGAAAGTTTGAAAGGAACAAAAATAGCCTTCTTGGCAACAGCGTCAAAGGACGGAACGCCTAACGTTGTGCCTATCGCTGCGTTAAAATTTCTGGATGACGAGACATTGCTTATCTCCGATCAGTATTTCGGCAAAACGCTGAAGAATTTACTGGAAAATCCCAAGATAGCTTTAACCTGGTGGGGAGACAAAGGCGGCTTCCAGATCAAGGCCGACATTGCCATCCACACCGACGGCGAAATATTCAGACAAAATGTCGAGTGGGTGCACAGCATCAAGGAAACGCTTAATCCGAAATCGGCCATTGTGGGAAAAATCACCGCTGTGTATATCGTCAAGAGTGGGCCGGATGCCGGGAAAAAAATTCTGTAATGACAAAATAAGAATCGCCGATTTTTTTACACATCCGCTGCTGACCGAACGATGGGAAACAAGGAGTTACAACATGGACGAGGATCATAAAAAAGAGGAACAAATCAAACAGGAAATGATTGACCTTCTAATGGAGAAAATCAGAGGCGGTCTTTCTGAAAGGGTCTATGATTATGGAAATGATCCGAGAAATTGTGGCACGATGGAAATACCCGACGGCTATGCCAAGATCAAAGGCCCCTGCGGGGATACCATGGAAATGTTCCTGAAAGTCAGGAATGATAAAATCATGGATATTTCTTATACGACAGACGGGTGCGTGACATCCCATGCTGCAGGTTCGGCAGCCACGGTGATGGCCAAGGGTAAGACGGTTCGGGAATGCATCAGAATTAACCAGAGTTCGATTCTGGACCATCTGGGCGGGATGCCGAAAGATTCGGAACATTGCGCCCTGCTGGCGGCCAATACATTTCATAAAGCCCTGCGGGATTACGCGATAGGAAAGAAAAAATGAATCGTGTGCCGAAAACCCTTTTAAAAAGTGCTTCATCAAACCCAATGATTACGATGATTTGCGATAACTACACGACACGTGATGATCTGGTTGCTTCGTGGGGATTTTCCTGTCTGATTAGACATGAAGGCAGGAACATTCTCTTTGATACCGGCGGCGACGGCATTGTTCTTTCGGAAAACATGACTAAACTGGGCATTGAACCGGCATGGATTGACCTGATGATGATTTCTCACCAGCACTGGGATCACACCGGCGGTATTTATTATATCCTGAACGCGAAACGCAATCTGCCTGTTTGCGTGCCGCGTTCTTTTTCCGCCCGTTTCAAGGACGATATGAGGCGCTACGGCGCAGAATTGATTGAAGTCGAAAAAGCGGAGGAAATTCTCCCCGGTCTTTACAGCACGGGAGATCTGAAAGGTCCGGTCCGCGAACAGGGAGCGATTTTACGAACATCGGCAGGAACTGTTGTTATCACTGGTTGCGCGCATCCGGGTATTGTCAAAATCTTAGAAACCGCGAAGAAGGTTTTGCCGGACAAAGAGATCGCGCTTGTCATGGGTGGTTTTCATCTTTTTGATCATGAGGATAAAGAGATTCTTAAAATAATTGCACGATTTAAAAGAGCGGGAGTAAGCTATACCGCCGCCTCCCATTGCAGCGGTGAAAACGCCCGCGCAATTTTCGCCAATGAATACGGTGATCATTTTATTGCCCTCGGAGCGGGCAGTGAGATCACGCGGAACAATTTAAAGTAAGACGCATACGATCATGTCAACAACGCGCACGGGAATGAATTAATATTCAACTGGTTCTTTTTTCTGATTAATGTGATATATTTAAAAAAAATTGAAATTTATATCATAAAACAGATTCAAACCCGGAGGTGGAATATGAAAAAAAATATTGTATCCGGAATATTCTTTTGCCTGTTATTTATATTTATATTTCCGTTCATCGGCCAGACCCGTGACATAGCGCCTATCGTCTCCACCGACTGGCTTCTGGCAAACTTGAAAAATCCCAAACTGATTGTTCTGGATGTCCGCCGTGTTGAAGATTACCGTGAAGGACATATTCCCGGTGCGCTGAGCGCTTTTTACCGTGCCTGGGCCTACCAGAAAGACGGATTGTTCGGCTCACTTCCGGAAAAAGATGATATTGATGACACAATCAGTTACATGGGCATTGGCTATGACAACTGGATTGTTGTTGCAGGTTGTATGGATACGCCCCGTCTGAGTTATCAAAGCGCCCGGGTTGCCTGCACATTGCAATATGCCGGTATCGAAAATGTCGCCCTGCTGGACGGCGGAATAAACAAATGGATTAAAGAAAAAAAGCCTCTCTCTGAAAAGATTGAACATCGCAAGGCAAGTAACTTCAAGGGGAATTACGCAGGCGAAGTATTTGCCGGCAAAGATTATCTCAAAGAAAAAACCGGGAAACTGGTTCTTCTGGATGTCCGTGAACGTGAATTCTTCACCGGAGAAAAGAAGATGGATTGTGTAGCCAAAGCGGGACACATACCCGGGGCGCTTAATATGCCGACCTCCTGCGCTTTTAATGCAGACAAAACCTTCAAGACCAAAAAAGAACTGACTGCCATCGTTGAAGCTGCCGCCGGACAAGATCGCAACCAGGCTATCATCACATATTGCGACACCGGCCAGTGCTGTCCGATCTGGTCATATCTTATGAAGCAGATTTTGGGATATACAAACGTCCGCCTCTATGTCGGATCGATGCAGGAATGGACACAGGATCCACAGGCGCCGGTTACTATCAACAATAGCAAGCCTGACACGCTAAAGTCCGGCAATTAACTGTTTGGATTTTGGACCGGCAGCAGAAGCATCGCGAAAATCGTCACTCAAGGCACGGAGAAATTGCCAGACAGATTTTTAGATGTAGTTGTGCAGACTCACGAGAAAATTGACACCCAGATAAGTAAATAAAACAGAGACGAACCCGATGATCGCCAGCATCGCCATTCTTTGTCCGCGCCAACCGCGGACAAAGCGGGCGTGCAGCATGATCGCATAGATCAGCCAGGTAATCAGAGACCAGGTTTCTTTGGGATCCCAACTCCAATAGTTGCCCCAGGCATAGTGCGCCCAGACGGAACCGGTCACAATGCCCAGCGCAAGAAACACAAAGCCCAGTGTAGTGCTCTGGTAAATCAGCGCATCCAGGACATCCAGTGAGGGCATATGCGCCATCCAACCTGATGTGTCGGATCCGACTGCTTCTTTTTTGTATTTCCAGAGATAAAGAATGCCGCAGCCGAAAGCGACCGTGAAAGCGGCATACCCCATAAAACAGGTCAGAACATGCGAAGTCAACCAGTTGCTTTGCAGCGCAGGAATCAGCGGTTCAATGCTGTTGTTGACACCGGGCGCAATGGAAGCGTAAGCCATAATTAAAAATGCCACCGGCACGACAAACGCGCCCAGCATCCGATTCTTGATGCGCCATTCAATGATCAGATAAAGAAGCATGATCGACCAGGCAAAAAATATCAGGGACTCATAGAGATTGGTGATTGGAACATGTCCGAACCCGAGATTGTAAGAAGCCTTCCATCTTAAAATCATGGCCAGTGTTTGTGCTGCAATTCCCGCCCAAGCCACAAAGGAAGCCGCAATTCCCCAGAACTCTTTCTGCAGAATCATTCTGAAAAGGTAGAGGACGAAAGCCGCAAAATAAATAAAAGTAACGTAGCTTAAAAGCATCGTATGGCTCATGCAGTCAACTCCTTTTGGATTTGCACACAAAAATGATCGATTTGTCGCTGCAGGGCTTCCTGATAACGATTGCTGCGTCCGGCCAGACGTATTTTTATCCCTTCCGTTTCCTGATGAACTAAAATCCAGACACGCTGATGGGCAAAAAAGAATATCATAATCATACCGATCAGAAGCATAAGCCCGCCGATCAGGACCAAAGGAACTCCCGGATCTTTTACGACGCGCAGGCCGGTGTAATATTGTTTTTCTGTGCGTTTAAGCGAGAAAACCAGCGGTTTGAAAAGGCCGGGGTTGAACATGGGCACCTCAGAAAACAAACCGGGATTAACTTCCGCGATTTCTTTGATGTGTTGAAAAAGCCAAAGCTGCATGTTTCCTTTATCTGTTTCAATATTCAGCTTAACAGCCGGACCCATTTGCATCATATTTTCTTCCACACGTAAAACAGTTGCCTTCGCATTGTGAACAGGCAGATCGAATGTTTCTCCTGCTTTAACCTGTATCTCAGGACTTTCAGTACCGGCATGATTGAAGGCCAGTACCGCCTTGCCCGCCTCAGCCAGACCATAACTCGCCTGATAAAAACGGATTCCTTCAAACGTTATGGGATGATTCACCAACAAAGATCCCTGATGAATAACCTGACCGCCTTTGATAAAACTTAAATCGGAGCGGTAAGTTTTCGGTGCTCCGGTATCGTAAAATTCCATGATGAATTGATTACATTGTATGGAAAAATCGAGTTGACGTGTTCCCCTGCCCTTGGCCAGTTGAACCGTGTTGGACGCTTCCCCTTCGGCCAGATTGAGGTCAGCTTCAAAACCAAAAAGGGAACCCATAAGGGCTCCCGCAATGATCACCAGCACACCCAGATGCACAACATAAACTCCCCATAAAGAAAACTTTCCTCTCTCTCGATAAAAAAGCGTTTCTGTTTCCGTTGCTGTCTTTTTCCATGTGCTGATTTTTGATGACAACAAAGATTCCACCACCCGCTCGATGTCAGTCATTTTTTTATCCGTGACGATGATCCGGTTTTTCGGAAGGTTTTCAAAAAGCCCTGATGGCGGCGGAAAACAGGAAGACTTGTATTGCTTCATGGTAACGGGCCAGCGATTGATGGAACAGACGATCAGATTTAAAGAAAAAACCGCCGTCAGCAGATAAAATATTTTGGAGTGATAGATGTCGGCCAGCCATGTAAATTCAGGAGCAATGTTCTGCTGAGGAATAACGGTGGACACGATAAAAAGAAAAACCATCAAACAAAGCAGCACAAGGGTAAGTTTTACGGAAGAGAAAAAAGACCAGAGAATATTTGCCTTCTTCAACAGATTCTGCCCCTTAAAAATGAAAATTTAACGCGAACTTAACATCTTATTTTTTTCATGTCAAAGATTACGTTAGAGCTTAATTTTCTTATATAAACTCCTTGACAAAAATGATGTCTTCCTCTATTTTAAAACCGCTAAATCAACCGGTTTTTCGAAGCTTTTCATTAATTGAGGATACGGCATGTCAGACATCGTTCAAGAGTCGTTCGTCTCCAATATTAAACCGGCATTTCAACGCGTTTTTTCCGGTGGACCAATCTATCTTTCATTTGTCGCCCTTCTCAGTATTTTGCTGCTTGTTGGCATCGGCAGCGGCATTCATGCCTTGTTTATCGCCGGCAGCCGTCACGCTTACGCGACGTCCCGTGAAGTGCCCGTAGCCATATTGATTTCCACGTATATTTTCTTCGTTGTTGCTTCCACGGGGTTGTGTCTTGTGTCTTCTCTGGGGCACGTCTTCGGTGTGAAGGATTTTATGCCGCTGGCCAAACGCTGTGTTTATTTATCGATTATCACGATACTGTCCGGCTTTCTGGTGATCGGACTGGAAATTGAAAATCCCTTCCGCATGGCCTTATACAATGTCATTTCTCCCAACTTTTCCTCCAATATCTGGTGGATGGGAACCCTGTATGGATTTGCCGTCGTTTTTCTGACAATTGAATTCATCTTTCTTTTCAATGAAGCACACCACCATAAAGCCGTTATCGCCGGTTTCCTCGGCGTGATTACGGAAGTGGCCGCCAACAGCAATCTGGGTGGCGTTTTTGCCATGATGAACGGCCGTCCCTTCTGGTATGGTCCTTATTTTCCGGTGTATTTTATTTTATCGGCTTTAATCACGGGATGCGCTTTCATTATGTTTTTCTTCTGTCTGTCTCACAAGGCGGTCAACAAAAAGGTTTTCGATGATTCTACAGCAAACGCCCTTCAGTCTGTTTCAAAACTCACCCTTCTGCTGCTGGCCATTATGATGATTTTTACCATCTGGAAGTTTTTGACAACATCTGTCGGCAGCCCGGGTGCTGTTTCAGCCTTGAACGTTCTAACCGACGGACCTTACTCATTCAACTTCTGGACGATTGAAATCCTTGTCGGAATGGTCATTCCTTTTGTTTTGATTCTGGCCTCAAGAGGTAAAAATCTGACCGTCATGTTCATCGCCGCCGCCTTGATGATTTTAAGCCTTTTCTTCACCCGTATGGATATGGTTGTCGTCGGACAGCTTGTTCCGCAATATTTTGAACTCGGCGTGGTTGAATATTCCAAACTGAACACATACTCCCCCAGCGTTCACGAAATTCTGGTAGTGCTCGGTGGAATAAGCTTTTGCGTTCTGGCCTTTCTACTGGGCGAAAAAGTTTTTTCCGGTTTTGAAGATTCACCGCATACAGAGATCATGAAAGAAAAAATAACGGAAGTCGCCGAAGCTGAGGAATTGACGTGATGGATAATACGAAACATAAAAATTTTCCGGACCATCCACTTGATTCTGAGCGGCGGGAATTTCTTAAAATCGGTCTAAAAATTACCGGCGTGCTGGCCGGCGGTTCGGTGCTGTCTTTGATCTCCAATATCGATCAGGCTTATTCGCTGGATATCTTCCGTGATAAATATCCCTACAAACCACATTACGCAATGGTCTTAAGACAGGATCGCTGCATCGATTGCGAAAAATGTATGAAAGCCTGTGTCTCCACGAATAAGGTGCCCGACTACGGTTGGCGGACAAAAATTTTAAAGCGGGAACTTCTGGCAGCGCTTGATCAGAAATGGGAATTTATTCCCATCCTCTGCAATCAGTGTAATAACCCGCCGTGCGTGCGCACCTGCCCGACAACGGCAACGTACAAGGATAAAACCAACGGCATCGTGCAGATGAACAATAAGAAATGCATCGGGTGCAAATCCTGTATTATGGCCTGCCCGTATGATGCTCGTTATTACAACGAAGAAAAAGGCGCTATTGATAAATGCGATTTTTGTTTTGATGCCAGACTTTCCAAAGGCATCACTACCCCGGCCTGCGTTGAAGCATGTCCCTCGGATGTCCGTATTTTCGGAGATTTATCGGATCCGGCCAGCAGAGTGTTTCAACTGGTTCATCAGTTGCAAAAACCGGTGTGGGTCCTTCGGGAACAAGTTGGAGCAAAACCGAATATTTTCTATATGAAGGGTTGATTTTTTCAGCATGAAAAAGAATCTTTTACTCATCATTTTTCTCGCTCTTTTCTGCATCGCCAATGTCAGCGCATCAGGGAAAAGCAGTTTTTCCGACGGCGGCGGCATTCTCTATACCCAGCCGGTAAAATCCGTTCTCTTCAAGCATCAGCATCATGTGGATGCGAAAAAGATCAGCTGTGAAAAATGCCACAGCGGTCTTTTTGAAATGCAGGCCCTGCTTGCCCAGGAGAAAAAAGATTTCGTTATGGATTCTCTCTACAAGGGCAAATACTGTGGCGCTTGTCACAACGGCAAAGACGCTTTTGCCGCAAAAAACCAGTGCGCCAGATGTCATCCACGAATCAGCGAGAAGGACGTGGGGCATGTCAAAGGCAAGCCCAAACCTTACAAAGCACCCGTTTACAATACGATTGTCGCCCTGGGAAAAGATCAGCGCCAGGTCACTTTCAGACATGAAAAACACGCCTCGCTGAATTGCCGCGATTGCCATTCGAAACTTTTCCAGATAAGAAAAGGATCTACTCGTGTTGCCCTGGAAACGCACCAGTCTCAGCAGTATTGTTTCAACTGCCACAACGGCAAAAAAGAATTTTCCTGGAACAATTGCACCAAATGCCATCAGAACTGGAAAGACATTAAGCAGTATGCCCTATTAACAGACAAGGCCGATAGAGGCACTTGCGTCGGCTGCCATACCAACGACAACAAAATGAAGTCGCTGGTCAAGCCGCCGGAAATCGGCGGCGAGGCCGAGGGGTGAGCGGGTGCCCCTCCCCCGGTCCGGGCGGAAGAATATTACAAGGGTTATCTGGTCGACAAGGGAATGATCGGCAAGGAGTTCCATCTTTCAATGGGATGCATTGCCTGTCATAAAGGCAACAAACAAGGTAAAAAGAAAGAGGATGCTCATAAGGGCCGCATCGCCAGACCATCTGATAATATTAATAACTGCGGTATATGCCATATCAAGGCAGGGCAAAATTATGCCAAGTCACTGCATTACACCAGTTTCGGTCAGCACGAAGGCGTCAAACACAGATTTTCAGCAGCAGAACTGAAAACTTTTGATAAGAAAGTTTTTGAACAATCATGCCGTTCCTGCCATGCCTCCTGCGGAAGCTGCCACGTTAAATCACCTCCGGTTGGCGGCATTACCACCGGTCTGCTGCAGGGCCATAAATTTATCAAGAAAAATGAGGGCAAAACCTGCGCGGCCTGTCACGGCGGCCGAGTTTATCCGGAATTTACCGGAGAATACGGCGGCACACCTGACGTCCATTACCAGAAAGGCATGATGTGCAACGATTGCCATAAGAAGCAGGAAATGCATGGCGACGGTAAAATTTATAAGTCGAAAAATGACGTCAAAGACCGTCCGAAATGCCAGTCCTGCCATCAGGATAAAGGCAATCAGATTGCTCACACCATCCATAAGGACAAAGTCAGTTGCCAGGGTTGCCATTCTTCCGGCCAATATCGACAGTGCTTCAATTGTCACGCCGTTAACGGTTCGAAGGCTGAACCCGGATTTATTCTGGGCAAAAATCCGCGGAATAAGAAGACCTTGACAACACTCAGGGTCATACCTACTATAAGAAATACGTTTGAACCCAGGGGAATAAAAATGGAGAATTTCGATGCTCTGCCTAACTACTGGGATTCGGCGGTGCATAATATCAAGAAGCGGACAAACCGGACACGCTCCTGTGATTCCTGCCACGTGAATAAGGAAGGGTTCTTAAAACAGGAAGATCTGATTAAAGACGGTTCAAAGGCGAATGATGCATTAATTTTTGACATTAAACCAATCAACAAATAATAATAAAGGAGGGTTTTATGAAAAAAATGAAATGGTTGAAAGCATTGTTGGTATCCCTGTTGATTTTACTGCCGGCCGTGGTATGGGCTGAAGGCTTCAGTCCTATTCTCTCAACGGATGATCTGGCGAAAATTTTAAAAGATCCGGGTGTTATCGTTATTGATATCCGAAAGGTCGAAGATTACAAAACCGGACACATTCCAGGCGCTCTTGGAATTTTCTATAACAATTGGGCACCCGGTGCCGGCGGTTTGAAGAATGAAATGCCTGCGGATGATGATTTAATCGATCTGCTTTCCGCAAATGGAATCGGACCGGATTCGACAGTGGTTGTTTACGGCACGACCAGCACGCCGCCTGATCGTGTGGATGTTACCCGTGTGGCCTGGGCATTGAAATACGCGAGTGTTAAGAAAGTATCCGTATTGAGCGGTGGATTCGAAAAATGGGCGACACGCGAACAAAAACCGGTCTCGCAGGAAGTGGTTAAACCTAAGTCCAAACCATACAAAGGAACCATCAACAAGGCTCTGTTGACAAACAAGGATTACGTGAAGGGTCAGATCGGCAAGGCGACGATTGTTGACGCACGCGAACCCGCTTTCTTCAAGGGTGAAAACAAACTTCCTTTTGTAGCTAAAAACGGCAGAGTCAAGAATGCCGTCAATCTGCCCACCATTCAGGTGTTCGACAAATACCCTCCCGGCGAGCATATGGAACCCTGCTGCTGGACCTATAAAGATATCACCGCTTTGAAAAATTTGGCATCCGGCGTTGTCGGCAGTGACCTCAATAAGGAAATCATTGTTTATTGTGATACCGGCAAAGTAGCCAGCGCCTGGTGGTTTATTTTAACTGATGTGATGGGTTTTAAAAACGTCAAGATTTATGACGGATCAATGGAGGAATGGATGAAAGACGCGGCCGCTCCCACAGAACCGTAGGAATCAATCTACCTTATTGTTAACTAGGAAGCCCGGCGGAAGAAATTCGCCGGGCTTCTTCATATCAGCCGGTCTTAAAATATAGGATTAAAAATATTTTCTTGACAAAAGATTTCATATTTGTTTTACACATAGCGAAACACAAAAGCGGCGATTTAAAAAAGTTAATTGCTCCGCTCTAAAAATGTGCTAAAGGCTGGTGTAATTTTGAATAATGAGCCCGTTGCCTTTTGGCGCGGGCTTTTTGTTTTGAGTCGTTGAAGAAAAATGTAATATAAATTTAAAACAAGAGAGGGAATAAACAAATGAGTAAACTGCATACGCGCCACATTTACACATCCGAATCGGTCTCCGAAGGCCATCCGGATAAAGTATGCGACCAGATTTCCGACGCCATTCTGGACGCATGCCTGGAACAGGATAAGCATGCCCACGTGGGCTGTGAAACAGCCGTGGGACCGAATCTGGTTGTCAGTCTGGGTGAAATCACCTGCAAAAACTGGGATAAACTCAATCCTCAGGCCATCGCGCGCCAGGTGGTGAAAGACATCGGCTACGATGATCCCTGCGAAGGATTCTGTTGGGACACGTTCAATTATCTCTGCGCTATTCACGGACAGTCACCGGACATTAAACAGGGTGTGGACCGCGAAAGGCCTGAAAATCAAGGCGCCGGCGATCAGGGCATGATGTTCGGCTACGCGTCTTATGCCACACCGCATATGATGCCCGCCCCCATTTATTATTCGCATATGCTGCTGGAAGAGCTCACCCGTTTGCGCAAGACGAATGCTATTGAATATCTTCGCCCGGACTCCAAATCGCAGGTCAGCGTGCTGCATGACGACGGCAAAGCCGTTAAAATTACAACCGTCGTTATTTCCCATCAGACGCTCGACGTTCCTTTGAAGAAAATTCGCAAGGACCTGATAGAGGTTGCTCATCAAGTCCTCGATAAAACAGGAATGCTGACCAACAAGACGGAATTTTTTGTCAATCCGACCGGTAGATTTGTGATTGGCGGTCCCATGGGCGATTCCGGTGTTACGGGCCGGAAGATTATTGTCGATTCCTACGGCGGCGTCGGATCACACGGCGGCGGCGCTTTTTCAGGCAAGGATCCATCCAAGGTGGATCGTTCTGCGGCCTATTACGCCCGCTACGCTGCCAAAAACATTGTGGCGGCTAGACTGGCCGACAAATGCGAAATTCAGATTGCCTACGCCATCGGCGTCGCCAAACCGCTGAGCATCAATGTCTGCACCTACGGCACAGAAGTTATTCCCGAACAGAAAATTGAAAAGATTCTCATGGAAGGCGATATTTTTGATTTCCGTCCGGCCATGATGATCAAGGATCTGGGGCTGACGACGCCCAAGGGCTGGAGCTATCGCAAGAGCTGCAACTACGGCCACTTCGGCCGCCCGGGTTTCCCATGGGAAAAGACAGACCGCGTGTACGCGCTGCGTGAAGCGGCTGGATTAAAGTCAAAAAAGTAAAATGAACGCATCTGAAATAGAGATTAGATCGAGTTGTCCTCATCCCTCATTTTCAGACCTGCATATGTCATCCAAAAGCCCGTTGCCTTCCAGCACGGGCTTTTGACATTCTGTTGTCAATTCTTCCCATTTGTGGCATATATTGCAAAAATTCAGTCTTTAAGGAGGTCTATTTGGCGACCAAAAAAGATAAAACCAGAGAGCGTCTTATTTTATGCATTAACGCGACACTGCAAAAGAAAGCCCAGGAGATTGTTGTTCTGAATTTGAAACAGGTCTCCGCTTTCACGGATTATATGATTATCTGCAGCGGAACATCGGAAAGGCAGGTGCAGGCGATCGCTCAAGAGATTCAGCAGTTCCTTAAAAAAGCGGATGTCCGGCCAATGGGCGTGGAAGGCGAAGCCAACGGTCAGTGGGTTTTGCTTGACTACGGCGACGTGGTGATTTCCGTCTTTTATGAACCGATCAGGGCCTTTTACGACCTGGAAAATCTGTGGGACGCCCCACGGATGAAAGTGGACGAGAAAAAGACGGAGGTGAAAAGATTGAGCAGGGAGATGGCATGAGTCTGGCCGAAGTTCTCCATGATCTAGGCGAAGTTATTTTCCCCTTCCGCTGTCTGGGTTGCGATGACCTCATCGATCAGGGCAGCGGACGCCTGTTCTGCCCATCCTGCGCGGTAAAAGTCCATTTTATCCGGGGAAGCCTCTGCGACATCTGCGGCACCACTTTCCCTGACAGTTCTGCGGAAAATCACCTGTGCGGAGAATGCCTGGAAAAGAAGCCCTTTTTTTCGCGCGCCCGCGCCATCTTCAGCTACGAAGACGTCATCTTAAACGCCATTCATCAATTCAAATATAAAAACAATCTCTCCATCGGTGAAATGCTTGCTTCTTTTATGGCTGATTTTTCTTTTCCCGGCATGGATCTCACCGGCTATACCCTCATTGTGCCGGTGCCGCTGCATATCAAAAGACTGCGCGAAAGAGGCTTTAATCAGTCCCTGGTTCTGGCGCGCGCCGTCGGGAAAAAACGGCAGATCCCCGTTGACTTCTCCGTGCTGAAACGGCATAGATATACCCAAACTCAAACCGGCTATCACAAACAGGAAAGAAAACAAAACATCCGGGGAGCTTTTGAAGTCCATAACGCTGAAAAAATATCCGGCCAAACGATCCTGCTGATTGACGATGTTTTCACCACCGGCGCCACGGTCAATGAATGCGCAAAAGTTTTAATCAGGGCCGGAGCGCGCGAAGTTTCAGTTCTGACGCTGGCCAGAGTTCTGCCCCATCATTTCAACGCGAGGAGTGCGGATGAATAAAATATTAGACAGAGAAAGCCTGCGAACAAAATTGGACGGTCTGCGTACGCAGGGGAAAAAAATCGCTTTTACCAACGGCTGCTTCGACATTCTGCATGTCGGCCACGTCCGGTATTTGCGTGAAGCGAAGAAAACCGCGGATATTCTGGTGCTCGCTCTCAACAGCGACTCTTCCGTCCGCGCGATTAAGGGAGAAAAAAGGCCGCTCGTCACCGAAAGCGAACGAGCGGAGGTTCTGGCCGCGCTTGAATTTATTGATTTTGTGACCATTTTCCCGGAATTAACCCCGCTGGAATTAATCAATTTCCTCAAACCTGACGTTCTGATCAAGGGGGGAGACTGGCCGGAGGAAAAAGTTGTCGGACGGGAGGAAGTCCGGCAATGGGGCGGTCGGGTTGCCATCATTCCCGAAGTGGAAGGCAAATCCACAACCAACGTCGTGGAAAAGATTATCCGGACCTATGGTTCAGATAGTTGAAATAATTGATTTAATTGGCAATATTTTAATCTTCGGGTCGGCGAACAAATAATTATGTAGATAAAAATTTCTCTTTACAAATAATTTGTCATCAAGTAAAAGAAATGTTCAAGTTTTTCATGCAAGGAGTAAATGTTTTGGAAAAACAGAATAATGTAAAAGCAAGACAGGAAAAAATGCAGGCTTTCAAAAAGCTGCTCACGCAGAAAATCAATGAACTGTTAAGTGAGGCGGGCAAAACTGTTTCCGAAATGACCAACGGCAAAGAAAACTATCCCGATCCCAACGACCGGGCATCGCTGGAATCCGACAGAAATTTTGAATTGCGCATCCGGGACAGAGAACGCAAGCTGATTATGAAAATGCAGGAAGCCATCAAAAGAATTGATGACGGAACCTTCGGCATCTGCGAAGTCTGCGGCGGCCCCATTTCCGAAAAAAGATTGCTGGCCAGGCCGGTGACCACCCTCTGCATTGACTGCAAGACAAAACAGGAAAAGCAGGAAAAACTTAAAGGCGAATAACCCTGTCACGTTAATCATTCAAAAAGCCCCGACATCGGGCTTTTTTATTTTCAGAACAAAAACGTATCCACAAATTAAGAATTACACTTGAACCGTAGCACCGAGAATGATCTCGAAAGATAAAAGTCAACCGGCTCAGCGGCGGCGCTACGCTATCCGCTGAGCCGGTTGTCAGATTTTCTTTTTTCAACGCCTCTCAAAACCATTCAAGAGGCTGCTGACACAATCAGCCAAGATCAAAACGGTCAAGATTCATCACCTTGTTCCAGGCCGCCACAAAGTCTTTGACAAACTTCTTCTGACCGTCCGCGCTTGCGTAAACTTCCGCGAGCGCCCGAAGCTGGGAATTGGAACCGAAGACAAGATCGACACGCGTGGCCGTCCATTTCGGTTTACCGGTCGTGCGATCACGCCCTTCAAATACATCTCCGGCTTCCGATACCGGCTTCCATTCCGTACCCATGTCGAGCAGGTTCACGAAGAAGTCGCTGGTTAGCGCCTCCGGCTGTCTGGTAAAGACGCCGTAATTGGTCTGTCCAAAGTTGGTATTCAGGACACGCATACCTCCCACGAGCGCCGTCATTTCCGGCGCGGTCAGGGTCAGCAACTGCGCTTTGTCAATCAACAACTCCTCGGCAGACACGGCATAGCGTGCCTTCTGGTAATTGCGGAAGCCGTCTGCTTTCGGCTCAAGCAAGGCGAAAGAGGTCACATCGGTTTGCTTCTGCGAGGCGTCCATCCGTCCCGGCGTGAAGGGAACCGTGATTTTGTGTCCGGCATTTTTCGCGGCCTGTTCGATGCCCGCGCAACCGGCCAGAACAATCAGGTCAGCCATCGAAACCCTCTTGCCGCCGGACTGGACCTTGTTGAATGCCTTCTGGATGCCGGCAAGGGTTTTAAGAACCTTCGCCAGTTGGGCCGGCTGGTTGACCTCCCAATCTTTCTGCGGCGCCAGGCAAATACGCGCGCCGTTGGCGCCGCCGCGCTTGTCGGAGCCGCGGAACGTGGACGCGGACGCCCAGGCGGTCGAAACCAGTTGCGCAACCGACAAGCCCGAAGCCAGAATCTTGCCCTTGAGGGAAGCGATATCCTTCGCGCCGATCAACTTGTGATTGACCGCGGGAATGGGATCCTGCCAGATCAGGTCTTCCTTCGGAACTTCCGGACCAAGATAACGGCTCTTGGGCCCCATATCGCGGTGAGTCAGTTTGAACCAGGCGCGGGCGAAGGCATCGGCAAACACCTTCGGGTCTTGATGAAAGCGACGCGCGATCGGTTCGTAAATCGGATCAAAGCGCAGCGACAGATCAGCCGTAGTCATCATCGGCGGATATTTTTTGGATGGATCGTGCGCGTCGGGAATCATATCTTCGGGTTTGACGTTTTTGGGCTGCCACTGCTGCGCGCCCGCCGGACTCTTGACCAGTTCCCACTCATAAGCAAAAAGTATGTCCAGGTAGCCGTTATCCCACTTAGTGGGATTGGGCTTCCAGGCGCCTTCGATGCCGCTGGAGGTGGTGTGCACGCCCTTGCCGGTACCCAAGCGGTTTTTCCATCCCAGCCCCTGCTCTTCAATGGGAGCGGCTTCGGGCTCGGGGCCGACCAGTTTCGGGTCGCCCGCGCCGTGTGCCTTGCCGAACGTGTGTCCGCCGGCAACGAGGGCCACGGTTTCTTCATCGTTCATGCCCATGCGGGCAAAGGTCTCACGCACATCGCGGCCTGAGGCAACGGGATCCGGATTGCCGTCCGGGCCTTCAGGATTCACGTAGATGAGGCCCATCTGCACGGCTGCCAGGGGATTTTCGAGATCCCTGTCGCCGGTGTAACGGCTTTTCGGCTTATCGCTTGTAGCCAGCCATTCCTCTTCAGAGCCCCAGTAGATGTCCTCTTCCGGTTCCCAAATATCATCACGACCGCCGCCGAAGCCGAAGGTCTTAAAACCCATGGACTCCAGGGCAACGTTGCCGGCCAGAATCATCAGATCGGCCCAGGATATTTTTTTGCCGTATTTCTGTTTGATCGGCCAGAGCAGACGACGCGCCTTGTCGAGGTTGACATTGTCCGGCCAGCTGTTGAGAGGCGCGAAACGCTGGTTGCCGGTGCCGCCCCCGCCACGGCCATCGCCAGCGCGATAAGTGCCGGCGCTATGCCAGGCCATGCGGATCATCAGGCCGCCGTAATGACCCCAGTCAGCCGGCCACCAGTCCTGCGAATTTGTCATCAGGTCACGGAGGTCTTGTTTAAACGCTGCAAAATCAAGTTTCTTGAATTCCTTGCGATAGTTGAAACTCTTGTCCATTGGATTGGACTTGGAGGAATGCTGATGCAGGATATTAAGTTTCAACTGGTTCGGCCACCAGTCCCGGTTCGACATGCCTCTGGCTGTGAATTGTTTGTTTGTCCCGCCCGTTACCGGGCACTTGCTTTCATCATTCATCTTTCTTCCTCCTTTCATTTTGATTCGGTTAAATTATTGATATTGATACACGACAGTTCAGTTTTATTCATATCCGGAATAATTCCGGAATAAATACGACAAAGTAAAACACCGAATACTAATGGCAAAGGTGTGCCCGATGTTTTGTAACACGATAGGGATTATCCTTTGCTTTTAGTGCATTCTCCGCAGTATCCGTAATATTCCAGCCTGTTATTGGTGATCAGAAAGCCCGTTTTTCTGGTAATCTCTTTCTGATTCAAAGTAACGGGGACTTCAAAATCAGTAATTTTCCCGCAGTGTTCGCAGATCAAATTGATGTGCTCTTCCAAGTTACCTTCGCAGCGGTTTTCCTTTCCGTCAAACTCCAGCAATTTGATGATGCCAGAGCGTGTCAGTTCATTCAGGTTCGCGTAAACAGATGACAGACTGATGCTGGGGCACTTCTTTTTCGCTTCCTTGTAAATGAAGCCCGCCCCCGGATGTAAATGCCCTTTTTTTATCAGCACATCAACAATGGCCAGCCTCTGGCTCGTCAGTTTCAAACCATTCTCTTTAAGTTTTTGAATAATGGCTTCTCGTGATAGCATATTTTATCCGGAATCGTTCCGGATACGATACTACCGATGAGCGACTTGATTGTCAAGCGATTATTTTGTTTCCTTTGAAGCGGTTTCACCATTCATTATTCCATTTTAAACGCAATAATGATAATGGCTTTTTATGTTTGTAAATGTCGCTTTAAACATTCCGTCCGATAAAACCTTCACGTATGAAGTTCCCGCTGATTTGCAAAACCAGATTGAAATCGGCAAACGCGTTTTTGTTCCCTTTGGCAACAAGAAGCGGACGGGCTTTATTGTGGAAATAAATCAAGTCTGCGATTTGAAAACCATCAAGCCCGTCGATGAAATCCTGGATGATGAACCGCTTTTCGGATCGGATGATCTGAAATTTTATCAATGGATTGCGGATTATTTCATTTATCCCCTGGGCAAGGTGCTGGCCGAAATCATTCCCGCCGGCTCCGAAAAGAAAGACTTTTTCTGGATCACGCCGCTGGAAACAAAAACCAATACGCCTCTTCCACCCGCGCAGGAAAAACTGCTGAATTTTCTGCAAGCATATCCCCAGGGAATCGCTCTTAACAGCGTCGGCAAAGCCAGCGATATTAGAAATGTCTCTGCTGCTGTAAAAAAACTGCAACGCGCCGGACTGATCCGGATCGAAAGAAAGCAAAACAAACAACTCGCGGTGCAGAGCGAAAAAATTGTCGCGCTTGCTCCTGATAAGACGGACGGAATAAAGTTCACCGATAAGCAAGCAAAAATCATCGATTTTATCCGGCAAACGGGAGCGATATCTCTCAATAATCTGATGGCGGAAACCGGTGTCTCCGATGCCGTGATTAAAAGACTGCGCGACAAAGGCATTATCACTTTCACGGATCAGGAAAAAATCCGCAGCGCCTCTCTGGATTCGGGAATGCGTCAGAACAGAATTCCGCTTACGCTTAACGAACAGCAAAACAGCGCGCTGACGGCAATCGAGTGTAAAATCGGACAGAACACTTTTTCCACCATCCTGCTCAACGGCGTCACCGGCAGCGGCAAAACGGAAATCTATTTAAAAGCCATTGAAAAAGTTTTGAGCACGGGAGGCTCCGCGATCTATCTTGTTCCGGAAATCGCCCTGACGCCGCAACTGATATCGCGTGTGTCCGGCCGTTTTGATCCGCAGCAGATCGCCGTTTTGCACAGCGGCATCGCGGAGTCGATCCGCTACGACCAGTGGCGGCAGATCAAACGCGGTCAGATCAAGCTGGTGATCGGCGCCCGTTCCGCCCTTTTCGCGCCGCTTCCGGATTTAAAATTAATCGTTGTGGATGAAGAACATGACGCCTCCTACAAGCAGGACGAAAGGCTTTGCTACAACAGCCGCGACATGGCAGTTGTGAAAGCGAAATTGGCTCATGCCGTTGTCATTGCCGGCTCAGCCACTCCCGGCGTGAACACCTACTTCAACGCGCTGTCCAAAAAATACTGTTATCTGGAACTGCCCAACCGCGTGGATGACAGACCCATGCCGGTCGTGGACATTGTTGATATGAAAGTCCAGCAGGAAAAGGCGGGGAAAGCACCCATTTTTTCCGACGCCCTGATTGACGCGATCGGTGAGACACTCGGCAGAAAGGAACAGGTTCTTCTCTTTCTCAACAAACGGGGTTTTGACACTTTTCTGGTGTGCGCGGATTGCGGCTATCAGTTCGGCTGCCCCAACTGCGCCGTTTCACTGAAACATCACGCAACGGCTGAAGTCATCAAATGTCATTACTGCGACTACACCATCAAATCTAATCCCGTTTGCCCTTCCTGCAAGAACAGCCGCATTTTGAACTTTGGCGTCGGCACGCAGAAACTGGAAAAAGAAGCGCAAAAGTTTTTTCCAAATTCGCGTATCCAGAGAATGGATTCCGACACCACGGCCCGCAAGGGTTCTCACGAGAAGATGCTTCGGGCGCTGGAGCACAGGGAAATTGATATTTTGATCGGCACCCAGATGATTACCAAAGGCCATGACTTCCCGTTCATCACACTCGTAGGTGTTATATCTGCCGACACATCCCTGAACATGCCGGATTTTCGCGCCGCGGAAAAGACTTTTCAACTGATCACGCAGGTGGCCGGACGCGGCGGACGCGGCGATTCTCCCGGAAGGGTGATCATCCAAACCTTTAATCCACAGCATTACGCGCTGAGACACGCGCGAAATCATGACTACAAAGCGTTCTATGAAGAGGAAATTGAATTTCGAAAAGCCCTGCACTACCCGCCTTTCAGCCGCATCGTTAACCTGCGTCTGTCATCTGTTAATAAAGATGTTCTGATTGAAGAAGCGCGCCGCCTGGGAAAACTGGCGAACAAATTAAGCGCGGGTTGTGGAAATGCCGTGGAAATTATCGGCCCGGCGGAATCGCCGCTATCTAAAATCCGGGGACGCTACCGCTGGCAAATGTTGTTGAAAGGGAAGAATACAGACCTACTTCATAAAATCACGCGTGAGATCATCAACAGACATAAGAATAGCCATGTGAAGATTACCGCTGACGTCGATCCGGAAAACTTCATGTAAGAATTAAGCCTCCGTATCTTCGATATCTTCGTAAGCTTCTTGAGTATAACGGGGTGAGCAGATGGCCAGAAAAATCAAATCATCTTTGCCGATGTTGGTGATGCGCTGGGGACACATTGGCGGAATCAGCACGATATCACCGGCGTTGACTTCCTGCGGAGGCAAATCTCCAACTTCTACAAGTCCTTTCCCACTGATGACAAAATAGCGCTCGGTGATTCCCTTCAGGCGATGACGGCGTGTTGTCACCCCCGGCTCCACCCTTGCCCGGGCGATAGACACATCAGGATCATCCGGTGTGTTGGATAATTCGGTAATAAAACATTTCTCGGCAATATAAAATTCGGTTTTAAGATTTTTTTTTTTATTTCTTCTTTCATTTTTCGTTCAGATTAACCAATCATTCGTCCGGGAACTGTTCATTTATTGTTTTTGCCACAGCCTCGGCCACCACGATAAACGTCTCCAGTGTTTCCATTCCAGGTTGTCCGGAAAAGCAGCAATGACTTTGTCTGAAGAAGCACCGGGAATGTTGGCAACTCTTCGCTGGAGAACATCAAAAATCATTGTCCCGTAAAACTTGAGCTGTCCGGATAAAGAAAATTCAGGCTTGAGATTATAAGAACTCACCACACAAAAACGGTTTTCAACCCATTGGATGTCTTTTCCGGGATCGTAGGTCACAAAACAGGTGAGGCCGCGGGGACGCAGCAAAAGACGGGGCGAATCCTTCGTTGCCTCAAGAAGAGCGAAATGGCCGACTTCTTTATGTATATCAATCTCGCTGCAGGAATACAGAACCGCGAGATATCTGCCGTCAGGGCTTTCCTGAAAAATATCCCGCAAGCCCTTCCACTTCTTCCGGTCAGGGCCGGGCCAGGAATCAATATCTAATTTCCACCCATTTATTTCTTTTATCATCTCAGTCGCACCACTAAGTCAATAATGTTTTCCGATGCCTCTAAAAATTGTCGCAGCTCCGCTTCCTTGCGCGTGCTGAAAAGATTTCTTTCTATTTCTACTTTGACCGATTTGCCGTCAATCTCCACACTTGGCTTTTCAAATCCATCCAAACGCATCATGATATCTGAAAAGCCGGATTTCAGCAGTTCTTCGGCAAGGACTTTATCCGAACCCGACACAGTATATTTTCTGCTGAAATCACTGTCCGGTAATGGAATATTGTCCTCATCCGAACGAGCGAATATCCTGCTGACCATCGTCTTTGGACTAATTGATAACCACCCTCCGTAACGGCTTGTTGTTGCCTCCAGACGGGTCGTCCCCGGCGTATTATCGCCTCCCATCCAAAATACAAGTTTTCCTATCCACCCTTCCCTGGCGTAGAATAGTGTGGGAGCTTTGCCGGATATGAACAGGAAAGCGCCAGGTCTCATATCTGCAACTCGTTTCAGATAAGGACACATTTTCACCTGTTTATTATAGGACCATATATTAACTAGAATAATGAGTAGAAAAAGAAAGACCGCAAAAAAGATAATTAAATCTGTCAGAGATACCGGTCCATGAACTTTGTTGTATTGATAACCATAATAACACCAGTAACTCATTGTCACAATCAGAAAAATATAAGCGGGAATGACCGGAAGATTCATCTGCGGCATGGGCTCGCTTTTTTGTTCCAGATTCTGACGAAACACATCCGGCCGCTGAAATTCTTGCGGCAGTTCAGCCTCAATGACTTCTCTCTTAACCTTCTTTGGCTTGTTCTTTTCTTCCAACCATATTTTTTGCAGTTGCCGAGTTTTTTCCTGCATTTTTGAACTGTCCAGAGGAACTCCCATTTCATCGGCAACTCTTTTCACTTCCAGTGCGGTCGGACCGCCCCGATCCATCCGCCATTTCATTTCTTTTTTATATGCCTCTTCGAAATTGTAAGAAAACTCTTCTTTGGAAATAGTTTTTCGAGGCTTTTCCTTTCTCTCGGCTAAAACTCTTGCCATCATTTCATCCAGAGAACTACCCTTCATATAAATCATGATGGATTCCGGCATATGATCCATTTCCTGCCCCATCGGTGCATTGGCAACAGTGAGAGTCTCACCATCCGTGTACTGTATGCAAACCTCACTCCAGATTCCGGCAATGGGATGATCATTAATGACGCCTACCAATTGTTCAGAAGGTTTGATAAAACCCGCTATTTTGAGACCGGGCATTTCCGGGCATTCATACTGTCCGGCGAGGGCGAATCCGTATTTCTGAAACGTTTCCATCAGCTCTTTTATTTTTTTCTTTTCGGACCAACTCGAATGATCAAGAGAAGTAAGACTTATTTCCAGAACAGGCTTTGTGGTAAGCTGCAACAAATACTTATAGAGAAAATAGAGCGCGGCAACAACAAAGGGAATGCTGATGATCACGATAAGTATTTTATTATTCATCATGCTATCCGGTTAATTGAGCTCAGCTCTTTGCCCAAAATCCTTCATGGAACTCTACTTTGCCCTGCGGTATTTTTTGATCAAAAGGCAGAGCGAAGAATACTTCCGGCGGCACACCTTCGTGTGCAAGTCCCGAGATGTTTATGAACCCGAATTTTATGTAGTAATCCGGATGTCCCACAAGACAGCAGCCTTGAGCGTTAATAGCCTTCAGCCGTGACAGGCCTTCTTCGATCAGAGTTTTACCGATGCCTTGACGCTGGTACTCCGGCAAAACCGATACAGGTCCAAGCCCGTACCAGTTCCGTGTGCCGTCTGAAATGGTTATGGGAGAAAAGGCAATGTGGCCGACTACCTGTCCGTCATTTTCCGCGACCAGCGAAATAGTCAACGCTCCCGAGGCACGCAACGCTTTAATGATGAACTGCTCCGTATGATTGCTGATTTCCAGGGTCTTAAACGCTGCAACCGTTACCTCACTTATTGCGTTTATATCGGTATCTCTCTCATTCCTGATAACGATGTTTGGATTCATATGTTTCGTATCCCTCCTTGATGCTGGCCAACTTACGCACTACCAGCATGTCTTTAAGCCGTTTACTGCAGTCGCGGTTAATTGCTTATACTAAAGAGGATAAAGCCCCTTTTTCAGCTCACATCAACAATAGACTCAATGAGTCCATCTTTTATAATGAATTCTGATTTGCCCGCCAGAGAAATCTTATCACCCGCTTTGAGACCGTTGGGCATATCCTTTGCCAAGACCGAGGTAAAATCGATTTCCACGATGACCTTCTCACTGATTATGTTTATAGATTTTAATGACTGTGTCCTTGTCTTAAAGCATTCTGCGGATTGCCTCGCAAGTTGTTCAAGCTCACGTTTGCCGGTAGTTTGAACACTAATTTCTCCACCTGAAATATTAGTAAACCTCACATCATCTGACATAAGTACCAACATCGAATCAATGTCAAACGTGTTGTATGCATCAATGTACTTTATTACGATTTGCTCTTGATCCATATATTACCTATCAATCCCCATTAGCATATAACGTCCGGCTCAAGGATGCCGGTAATCGCAGGCGTTTTTTGCACACCCTGTTAGATGTCTACTAGTAGCGCATCTCCTGTCATTGTTGTGTTACCACTGTAAGCAGGAACGTCTGCCTTGTCAATTCCATTTTCGAATGGCGGATCTCCAATATTAATACCCGCCGTTGAGCTGGACGGAGAATTCCAACCATTCGATTCTCGGGCAGCCGTCTTTACCGGGTGTGAGCTTGAATTTTTTGATGTCCATCTCTCCCCTGCCAAACTTTTTCACCGCATCGATATTTTCATCAGACAGCGCGAGACGCGAATCCGGTCCGGCTATTGTTTTGCCAACCTCCGGCGAGAAGATAAATTGACGGGGATTGGTGGGACCGGCATCGGCATTGTAGGGACGATTGATGCAGGCAGATGGCTTCTCCAGAAAATGCCAACCCTCTATCTCGCGTGGATTGGGCACAAAATGAAAAGGCGGTGTCAGTCTGGCTAGGTTCTCATCCCGGCCAAGTTCCCTGACGACAATTTGCCATCCCTCCTGCATCGGTTCGAGGATAAACTCAAAGCGCGAACCAAATGTTCTGTGAAACTGTTTTCCCGCTTCAACCCGCCCGGATAATCTTTCTCTGAATTTCGGATACAAGAATCTGTTTTTAAAATCCCGCAGGGACATTTTCTTGACCTGCTTCATATCTCCATCAATGCTGCCGATAACTAAATCATCCTCAACTTTGAGCCAGTACTCGCCGCAATGCGATATGGCCCAGCCGTTGCCGGGTTTTGCTCCCTGCCCATTGATCGCCAGAATCCATTTGGTTCCTACGGGAAAAGCATCAATCGTCGGGCGGCAATGCATGCCATCTCCCATCTGAATGGTCATTCCCGTATCCAGAATACCGCCTTTGAGCGTCTCCAGTACCAGCACATCCATGGTCGGTGCTTTGCCGGGATGATGGCGAAGAATTTTTCCAATAACAACCAAAGGCGCATCCTGTGCCGCTGTCAGAAAAGGGCCTTTCCAGACACAGGAGCAGGCGCCTGCAGACAAAGGCATTGTTAATGCCAGCATGATAAACAGAAACAACACTGCAATTCTATTTCTCTTACGGCCTACCATAGCCTTCCAGATAAACATAAGGTTGCGCCTCCATATCTTTTGCTATGCACGAAATCAGGGGATGATCAGATGAAACAGCTTTTCTCAGCGACTGTTTGTAATCGACGGCCAGAATCGGCCAGAGGTCCTTTTCGTGTCCGGCTTTCGCACACTCATAAGCGGCCCGCAGCCGATGAGCTTTCAACAAATACAGAAAAGGAACGATTGGAGTGCGGGGACGTTTTTGCAGCCAGTTGTCGATGAAGTTTGCTTCATTGAGCGGATTTTCACTCATGCCCTCCCATTCCGTAAAAAGAGGCACAGCCTTTGAAAAAGTCTTTGCCTCCTCTCTGGTTTTGTCACCCATGATGATGACGATCTGCTCTTCCAGATTTCGTCGTCTGTATTTCAAAGCTTCTTCTGGCCCTGACGGAATTGCGGCAGTCAGAAGAAATGATTTAGCCGGAATAGCTTTCAGATATTTTTGGAAACATTCACTCGTTTTGAGATTTTTGTTTTGTTTTATTTCTTTTACCGAAGGCATTCCAAACAAAACAATGGCCGAGAGAGACGGGTCATGCGGCGCGGCCATACTTCTGTCGACTTTGACACCGCCAAGCAGCGCCAGAAAAAGCGCGAAACATAAAATGAATTTTTTATTCCTCATGGCTTTGTTCCCTCGCTTTTCTTTCCAGATAGTTTCCGTGATAAGCTCCCCTGCCTTTGATAAAAGACCAGATGGATGCCGCCAGGTAAACCGGCAGAAATATCGGCCCAAACATCTCGTATTGCCGCACGTGCGCGTGTTCATGCAGACGATTGATGGAAAGAGACTCCCTGTTATACCCCAGAATGACATGACCCAGCGTCAACGCGCCTATAATCCCGCGAACCGGGAGGCCATTTTTGAGAAACCACGTCACAAACCCGCCGTGAATTTCCAGCACGCCATCCACCACTTGCATCCGGCCTTTCGTTAACAGAGCCAGAGGGACAAAAAAAAGACCCAGGATAGTGTTGGGCAAAGCCCAGATGTATCGCAGCAGTTTCATATTTTTCAAAAATCAGAATAGATGCCGGTACCTATTTCAGTATGGCATTTTTTGCATCGGTAAACAATGCGCGGGTAGCCGGATGAGATTTTCATTCCCCCGCCGCAGGACCCACATGTCGCTTTCTTGAGAAACATAAATACAATGATTGGAATGGTGCCCACGGCCAGCGCCAGAAAAGGAAGGATTTCATTTAAAGGCAGAACACCGAACCAGGCCAATGCGAAAAATACGATGAGTGATCCCACCCAGGATATCGTGGCCATCATCCGCAATTTTCTGGTGTATTCAATGGCAGTCATCATTTATACCATCCGCTTTATCATGATCTTAGAAGTTAAAATGAAGTCAGCATCACCCGGGGGTCAGCGCTTAAGCTAATTGCTGATTCCATTGGACGCCGGAAATTTCGTCGTGCAGCCGGACGGCTTCACTGATGTAACCGTGTCCGATTTGTTCAATTAATTTGCACACACTGAAATTGCGGCTGGCCGCTTCATAATCGGATAGCCAATTTCTGAATTCCAATTCCTCCTGTCTCGCGCGCGGGAAGGTGACTTTATATCTTTGAAGCTTCATCCTTGCCGGTTTGGGCGTTAAACGCGCGCGGAAGCAATCCTGTTTTTTGCACAAAAGAGCATAAAGCTCATCGCAATTAAAATCCTTCATCATCGTTTCCGTATGCGTGTCTTTAGGATCAAAGTCTTTCCCCAAAACGATGACTCGAATCCCTTTAAAGGTCTCATATATTCTGAAGCCGTAAGACTTGTATGTCGGCTTCTGCGACAATTTGCGCACCATTGCCACAATCCTTGTTTTATTGTCCCTGGATCTGCTGAATATATCCAAAAAAGATTTTTGGGGCTTGTCGATGTCCAGAATCATCAAATTGCGCGCGTTCAATACCTGCGCGCCATATCTGTTTCTGGTAATGACGGAATCTTTGTCCACCACATGAACGATTTCCTCCCGTATCTCCACCTCATAATCGTCCCACACATGCTTGTCACCCGCTATTCTTCTCTGGACTTTCGCTACTTTTTCTCTGGCTTTATCAACCGCTTCGTTAATGGAATAATTCGATCCGCCGTAACATTTGATTTCCTTATCTTCCTGGCCAATCCGCACCCTTCCTTTTTCCATCGCCCAATATTTGTATATTTTCATAATATTCTGCCTTCAGAGATGAGCGGTCTGAATCGCTGATGAATGGCTCCGGAAAGCCCCTGTCCCATCCGTGTATCTGCTATCGCATTCTCGCACAGTCAATATCTAAAAAGCCAAACCAGATGACCGGGAATACCCGTTTGTAAAAAAATGTACCCCGTGAGGAAAGCTTTTCATAGCGTCCCTTTTTAAATTTAACGCGAACCGGTGATGAAAATAAAATATAGTGCAATCAGCACGATAATAATTGCCGCCCCTAAAATTATTAAACGAGGGGAGAAAAACGATTGCGGCGTGATGGGTTTCGACATGCTGTAAGGATCAAGAACGCCTTCTTTCTTGAAACTGATTGACATCCCATCCATATTGATGCCGGTTCTCCCCGTTACATCAATATTTCCCTGCCCGACCGATTTCATGATCATTTCGTACATTTGGCGAATGTCCAGCGGCATGGACTCCACGTTCTCATATTCCTGTCCATTGAAAACGATCTTCCCTGAAGACATGGAAGAAACATTTTCGTGATGGATCCCCGCCTTCCCGCTGATCGCTTTCTCATATATCTTACGTATGTCAGCAGGCATTTCTTCGACGGAATCGTATTCTTTTCCGTTCACGACAAATTTTTTCTTAACATTGAATTTGATTTCCATAGCGCGCTTCTCCCTATACTTGCATCGAAAGGATTCTTTATCAACAACCTATGTATTGGAATATTTCTTTAGCTCTTCGATGACCCATGGATCAATTTCTTCGCCAATCAAAATGTCCCTGTAATCAGTCTTGGCCAATGTAATGGCTGATTTGAGCTTATCGAGAGAACCTCGGGAGATAATCAGCGCATCCCGCTTAACTCTTTTTACTTCCCGATGCCATTCTTCTGTTCCGTATTCAGATAATATCTGCAGAACTTCGACTCTTTCTTCATCCGGGAAATATCGTTTAATCCAATAATCGATCATGACTTCCACAAATTCTAAGCCGGTTGTTGCCCTGATCAATGAGCTGCCCTGATGATTTATCTATATTTTGCGCTTTGATACAAGTTCTGTAAAGTGCTCGAAAGATCGGTTGTAAGTTCTTTCCGCGTCCTTCGGGAAACAGCACGCGGGCAGCTGCCTCTGTTTTAAATGATAGGTCAGACAGTCGCAGCATATTCCCTTTCTGCTGCATGGCTCGTAAGTGCAATTGCATTTATCCAGATTATTTTCTTTCTTGCATTCCATTTTTTTCCTTTTTGATCAACTGTCAAGAACCATAAAACTGTCGATCTGTTCACCCCATTATAAAGTTTTTATTCCTCAAGTTTGACCGGCGTCACGAATCCGGGCGGTTTGCTCACGAGAACAGAACATTCCAGTTGATCGAGAATCGCTTCGGCTGTGTTGCCGATAATAAATCCGGAAACGCCCGTCCGCACAACGGTTCCCATGACGACCAGATCAGCCTGCAAACCGGTCGCCAATGTCGCAATCATTTTTTGCGCGTCTCCCTGAGGAAGATGAAGATTCGGCGAGAGTTTCTGATAAACATTGTCGCCGATACGTTTGCTGAGTTTTTCCATCAGCCTGTTCAGTCCGTTCTGCTGAAGAGCACGCTCTTTTTCAACATATACCGCCATCGCCTCTTGAGCCTTGTCGCCGCGGCTTCTTATGTATTGCGCGGCAAACGGTTCCCAGGCATGAACCACGTGCAAAGAAGCAGAATCAGATAGCGCCATAGCGCTCGCCAGATCGAGAATTTCCTGATTAAGAGCGTCCTCCACGTCCGAATCTTCCAATGGACGAAAACCGACAGCAGCCATAATACAGCTGTAATTCGTTTTCTCCGGCAGTTTCATAATCCATACCGGACAGGGACATTTGCGCAGCAAATGAATATCCGTGCTGCCGAACAATCTTTTCAAGAAATCCGGATTTTCCGCCGGCTTGATGACCAGATCATGTCCGTTGCGCAGCACTTCACGGATCACCTCAATAAAAACGGTTCCCATTTCCAGAATGGTTTTAATCTCCAAACGTTTTTTGTAAGGATCCGTCAAAGATTCCAGAAACTGTCTGCGGTCAATCATGAAATCTTCCTGATATTCTCCCATCATGGCAGGGATCACATCAATAATGGTCAAATTGGCCTGACTGTTTTCGGCGAAGGTGACAGCACGTTCCAATGCTGAATTCTGATCGCCGTTCTTTTCCGTGACATAGAGAATGCTTTCAAATTTTTTCATAATTCACCCCTTTAATGATTGCACTTTCCAGATTGTTCCGAAGTCAACAGAGCGCAACGATCAATGCATCTTAGCCGCGGCATTGTACGTATGATTAGAACATATTTTTTGATTTGTTTAAAATATATTAAACATCATCATATATGTCAATGAACATTTCGTGCATGAACATATCGTGCGGGGAGCAGTGGATGTGCGAGGCCGAAGATGATAAAAGATTTTAAAATTTGATTTTTAGTATGGATTATTATACTTAAATCAAAATGAATTTTATAACTTTTCTCACTCAAAGCATTAGAGTCTCAAGGCTGAGGAGCGACAAAGTCATATCGCTTCCGGACATTTTTTCTTAAAGGAAGAAATGATGGATGAATTGAGCGTCCTGATAACTTTTGCCGTAGGACTTGCCGCCGCCCTTCTCTTCGGGTATATCGCTGTTCGCCTCAAACTATCTCCCATCATCGGTTATCTGCTGGCAGGCATTATGGTCGGTCCTTTCACTCCGGGTGTTGTCGTCAACAGGACCATCGCGGAACAATTCGCGGAGATCGGCGTGATTCTGCTACTGTTTGGGATCGGTCTGCGTTTCCACCTGAGTGAACTAATCGCGGTATGGCGTGTCGCTGTTCCCGGCGCGCTGATTCAAAGCACCATGTCCACTTTCGCACTGGCCGTCCTACTGCACTTTATGGGCTGGGACTGGACATCCGGATTTATCCTAGGCATGGCCATTTCGGTGGCCAGCACGGTGGTGATGGCCATGGTGCTGACGGAGTGGCATGATCTGCATGCCAAGATAGGTCATATCGCCATCGGCTGGACCGTCGTGGAAGATATTCTCACTGTGGCTCTACTGCTTCTTCTGCCCATTATTTTTTCGCCGGACAGAAGCATGGATCAGAACATCGGCGCCGTTCTCGGCGTGGCCGGGATAAAGATCATCGGACTGGTCGCTGTCGTTGTGGTTCTCGGAAAATGGGTTATTCCGTGGGCGCTGGAGCGCATCGCCAAAACAAGGTCTCGTGAGCTTTTCACGCTGGCGGTCCTGGTTCTGGCCGTGGGAATTGCCGTCGGTTCCGCAAAACTGTTCGGCGTTTCGATGGCGCTGGGCGCTTTTCTCGCCGGCCTGGCCGTGGGACGTTCCGAGTTTGCCGCACGGGCGGGCATCGACGCCTTGCCGATGCGCGACGCTTTTGCGGTGCTCTTCTTCGTTTCGATCGGAATGCTTTTTGATCCGCAGAGTCTGATACAGGTGCCTTTTGTTATCGCCATCGTGCTTCTTGTGGTCGTCATTGTCAAACCGCTTGCCGCCGCGTTGACGGTACGGATGCTCGGCCAGCCCCTGGCAGCGGCAATCCCCATCGGAGCCGCTTTTTCGCAGGTGGGTGAATTCAGTTTCATTCTCGGCACAGTCGCTCTTCAACTCAAAATCATCAATGATGCCGGATGGAATGCGCTGGTTGCCGCCTCCATCATTTCCATTGCGCTGAATCCATACATCTACCGCTGGGCCCGCCGGCTATCTTCAAAATCTAAAAAAGCTCTTCCGGCGGTTCGAAGTCAACCGTTCACGATCGATTCCAATCGCTGCATCCTCGTCGGCTACGGTCCCATCGGACAAATTGTCCACAACCTCCTGAGTGAACGAGAGACCAAGGTCACAGTCATTGACCTCAATCTGAAAACGATTCGCGAACTGCGCGCCGGGGGCTACACCGCTATATACGGCGATGTTCTCCGTCCGGGAACGCTCGAAGACGCGGGAATCGAGACAGCCGGCAGCCTGATCATCAGCACCGATATTGAAGACGCTGCTGAGATCATCAAACACGCGCGTCTTCTCAATTCTGATTTACAAATCATGGTGCGCTGCGCTCATCTCCGCGACGCAGCCGCGCTGCGTCAGGCAGGAGCTACCGTGGTTGCTGCGGGTGAAGCTGAAGTCGGCGTTGCACTGTCAGAAGTGGTCACGGCAGCCGACCAGATGACCTGCGGAACAGCTTCTGAACATAGAGAAACCGTCCGGCGTCTTCTCTATGACGGAGCGTTTCAACAGGCAGAACTTCTTTCGAGGAAAATACAAAAGTGATGTTTTTTTCTATATATGGCGTTTTTTACGAAGCAGTCGGGTAAAATATTCAAAGGACTTTTTATCAATTCTTTCCCTGTCCCTCTCAGTCGCTCTGCGCCCATTTTTTCGCGGCGTCGATGTCAGTAAAGGTTGCCGATTCGTAGCCGCCCCATGCCTTTTCGTAAGCATGAAACATGCTGTCCAGCCCACTGGATAGTTTTTTGCGGATAACAATGGCCAGTTTTTTATCCGGGTCTTTACGGGCGCCGGCTGCATCATGCATTGCGTAACTACGAAGTTCGTCAAAGGTCACCTTGATATCCTCTATCTGAGAAAAATCAAATATCTGATAGCGCAACTTCGATAATAGTTTATCCGTCCTGAGATTTTCATGCAGCTTATTCATTTCTTCTCCCATAACGATTCCGGAAAAAGTTACTACAACCCCCTGGCCATTCGATTCCTTTTTCATCCTGTAAGGCATAAAAGCGCTCTCCTTTATTGATAGGTACACTTGTACATAACAATTCAAGATCTACAAATGTATTTCATGAAATTACAAAATTGTTATTTTATACCCTAAAATCCGATATTTTGCAATGAGGATAAATCATTACGAATTGCCTCAAATAAAATGTTACCCAAGGGTTGCATAAAAGGGATACGTTGACTCATAAATCGATGTTACCGAAGAAAGATTCGGAAACGGAGGTTTAGCGATGAGTCCCAAATCCAAGGAAGA